>Ga0209489_105388_pt1 | contig 22260 bp, 14 predicted proteins | sample SiratrowhiteBW_FD_187527 | JGI IMG/M metagenome (GOLD analysis project Ga0209489, IMG submission 187527) | Root nodule microbial communities of legume samples collected from California, USA - Siratro white BW (SPAdes) (version 2) | ecosystem: Host-associated > Plants > Roots > Nodule | place...
AAAAAAAAAAAAAAAAAAGCTATTTAAAGATAAATTTTTAGTAACCAAATAAAATAGTTGTTAATTATGACAAAAATAATTACTAAATTAGATTTTGGTTGATAAATAACTATAAAATAAAAATAATGATGGAATATAGTGACTAATTAAGTCAAGATAATTGATATATAATATTAACTACCAATGTTTTAGTGACCTATACTATTATATTCTAAATTAGTCACTAATGATATTTAGAATTTAATGACATAGGTCACTAAAACTTGGTAGCTAATACTAGATATGAATTATCTTGACTTAATTAGTCATTAAATTCAATCATTATTTCTATTTTGTAATTATTTAACAATCAAAATTTAATTTAGTGAATATTTTGATTACAATTAGCAAACTTTTCTAAAGAATAATATACAATGTGTTGTCTCGTGAGCATCAACTCATTGAGGTTCTTAACTAAGAACCACACATATTTGTGCAACATGTAACTCTTCCCTCCATGACCAAATGACCATACATGACCTTGCTCACAGCCATAGTGAGTCTCTTCTTGTTAACTTTGCCACAATGCCCCCTTCTGTACTCCATGAGTAACATCTCATACAACCATGGTGTCGAAGACATCAGTTATCAAACCCCGTAATTGTGACAGTGATTGTGTGTAATAAAAAAAAATATAAATGAGCAGGAGCATGAGGGGACCACTGGAAAACATGGAGAGTTTGTTACTGTAGATGAAAACGTAGCAAGCGATCCACTAAGCAAAGGAAAAAGAAGGAGCTCTCGTAGGAGCATCCCTCATAAGCGATGGGAACTGTACCATCCAGGCTAAGAATAGAATGTAATTCTTCTTCCGTTTCTGAATTTTCTCTTCCCTTGCTGAGTCACCATTCTTTGCTTGCCCTTACTATCTTCTCTGCAGGTGATGAACAGTGAATCTCTCATTACATTGCTATTCTCCTTTTGATGCTTATACTATAATAGTTGCGTTCTATTTTGTTTGGTACTGTTATTTTCAAAAAAATACACTTCCAATTGATCTCCCTTCATTCCAAATCCTTCGTTTACTTTAATTCCCCTTACAATTGGTGCTTTCATTGACCATGGAGACTTGTTCGTCCACCATCGCTGCTGAGCTTGCAAAACACGATAGTGAACTCAAATGACTCATGGATCTCTTGGAATTGAGAGATCAGGAACAGAGGGCTCACTCCAACCAGATCGCCTCTGCTGCAACAGCTCGTTTGGATCGTTTGCAAGCACTCCTTGAAACCGTAGCTCAACAAGCAACGAGTTCCCATGGTGCTACTAGCTCGACGCCTCCTTCTCAAAACCCTCGTTCCCCATTTCAGGTTCGAAATGTGAAACTCGATTTTCCACGGTTCTGACGTCCTTGATTGGATTTTCAAGGCTGAGCAGTTTTTCGATTATTACACGATTCCGGATGCAGATGGCATCACTATAGCTTCGGTTCACATGGACAAGGAGGTTATACCATGGTTTCAGATGGTTCAGAAAATAGAGCCCTTCCTTTCATGGCTTCATCTCACTCAAGCTCTGGAAACGGAGTTCGGACCCTCCCCATTTGAGTGTCCCCAGAAGGCTCTTTTCAAATTACAGCAAACATCTACAGTTGCTGCGTATTATCTTGAATTCATAGCACTTGCGAATCGATCGCCGGGGTTACCTGCGGACGTGCTGTTGGCTTTCTTCCTTGGAGGTCTTCTTCTCGATTTACAACGTGAAGTCATTGCTCACTCGCCTCCGACCCTGTTATGTGCGGTGGCATTGGCCAAAATTTTTGAAGAAAAATATGTGCCTCGTTCAACGCCCATTTTCCTTGGGTCCAGCTTCAGGACCACATCGTCTTTTACCCCCCCAAAACCCACTGTTGCTCCACGACCTGCCCTGCCACCGGGTCCTACGATTAACCCGACTCGGACCCAGCTTCCAGGCCTTTTGCCCACGCCGACAGTTCACCCTAATCTCATTCGCAAACTGAGTTCTGCGGAGATGTAGCTGCGACGCGGAAAGGGACAGTGTTTTATCTGTGATGAGAAATTTTCTCCCTCCCACCGTTGCCCGAATCGACAGGTCATGATCCTTCAATGGGATGATTCAGATGACGAACCTATTTCAGTGGAGGAACCACCTTCATCTCCCAGTGATCCTCCTATATCCCCAGATCAATCTCCAGTAGTGATGCATCTCTCATTACACGCTATGTTGGGAGGTAATGGCGCCGGTACTATTAAAGTTATCGCAGCAATACGTGGGAGTCCTATTTAGGTTTTGATTGATGGTGGAAGCAGTGATAATTTCCTCCATCCTCGCTTGGCTAAGTTTCTGAAATTGGAAGTGGAACCTGCCCCCACACTTCGTGTCATGGTGGGTGATGGATCCAAGTTGCACGCCGAAGGTATGGTTCGAGAGTTACCCGTTTCGATTCAAGGTCTTTAACTTTGTCTACCTGTAATTTTGCTCCTTGTGGCTGGTGTTGACTTGATTTTGGGAGCTGCTTGGCTGGGCTCCATTGGTCCCATGTACATTATTACATTGCTCGGAATATCAAATTCACTTATGGTGGTCAAGAATATACGTTTCAAGGCCAAATTCCATCCTCACCAGACCCTGCTTAGGTTCATCACCTAAAACGTTTTCGTGTTATTGATGCCATTGCAGAATGCTACACCATTGAATGAGACTCTATTGTTGAACCTCCTACAAAACAATCCCAAGCTATTTCTCCAACATTGCAACAACTTTTGGATTCCTTCCAATCTGGTTTCTCAGTTCCCTCTGGTTTGCCTCCACCACGTTTACAGGATCACACCATTCCTTTGGTTGAAGGTTCTGCTCCAGTTCAAGTTCATCCTTATCGTTACCCTCACAGTCAAAAGGAACAAATTGAGAAGATGGTTCAAGATATGTTGGATGAGGGCATCATTCAACCCAGTCGCAGTCCTTTCTCTTCTCCTATAATTTTGGTTAAAAAGAAAGATGACTCCTGGCGTTTCTGCACTGACTATAGAGCCTTGAATGCGATCACAATTAAAGATAAGTTCCCGATTCCTACGGTTGATGAACTATTAGATGAAGTACATGGTGCTGTTTATTTTTCTAAATTAGACCTCCGCTCCGGATATCATCAAATATTAGTGCTTCTACTGATCGTTATAAGACTGCTTTTCGAACGCATCATGGTCACTATGAGTGGCTTGTGATGCCGTTTGGGTTGACTAATGCTCCTGCTTCTTTTCAGTGCTTGATGAATCACGTATTTAGAGGCATGCTTTGCAAGTTTGTTCTGGTGTTTTTTGATGACATTTTGGTTTACAGCTCTTCTTGGCTCTTGCATTTGGAGCACTTGCATATTGTTTTGGAGACCTTGCAACAGGAACGCTTATTTGCCAAGGCCTCCAAGTGTCTGTTTGGCACCACTTCTATTGACTACTTGGGGCATCACATTTCTGCTGCCGGTGTTGAAATGGATCCGAGTAAGGTTTTGGCTGTCATTGATTGGCCTCAACCCACTTCCCTCACTCAACTCAAAGGTTTTTTAGGTCTCACAGGCTACTATCGCAAGTTTGTGAAGGGTTATGCATCAATTGCTGCACCTCTAACCGATCTGACCAAGAAAGATGCTTTTAGATGGACCACAACTACAGACCAGGCCTTTAACGATCTCAAACGAGCGCTGACTTCTGCCCCTATATTGCGGTTGCCAAATTTCAGTGTGCCTTTTGTCCTAGAAACAAATGCATCAGGACTTGGCATTAGCGTGGTCTTAATGCAGGATGGTCACCCCATCGCTTACTTTTCCCAAAAACTCTCATCTCGGATGCATAAACAATCTGCGTACGTCCGAGAACTCTTTGCAGTTACTCAAGCCATGGCAAAGTTTCGTCACTACTTACTTGGGCATAGATTCATCATTCGAACAGATCATCGGAGCCTGAAGGAATTGCTTAGCCAACCTTTACATACACCGGAGCAACAACAATGGTTACCCAAATTCCTTGGTTATGACTTTGAAGTTCAATACAGACCTGACAAGGAAAATCTGGCAGCGGATGCTTTATCTCGTAGCATGTTCGTAGCCTTGTCTACTGCGGAACCTTCTTGGTTGTTACAAGTTCAACAGAGTCTTCAGGCTGACCCTCATTGGCAGAATATCTTGACTACCACCCGCACATCTTCTTCGGGATCAACGCCTTTCACTTGTTATAATGGTCTGTTATACTGGAAAAATAGACTTGTCATTCCATAAGGCTCAGGTTTGCGTCCTCTTATCCTGAAGGATTTTCATGATTCTTTAGTGGGTGGCTATGCCGGTATTGCTCGAACCACTGCTCGCATTTGTGCCTCTTTTTATTGGTCTGGCATGCACAAAGATATCAAGAAGTATGTGCAGCATTGTTTGTTATGCCAACAAACAAAACACTCCACTTCTCTTCCTTCGGGTTTATTGCAGCCGCTTCCAATTCCGTAACAGGTTTGGGAGGATATTTGTATGGATTTTATTAATGGTTTGCCTGTATCCCATGGTTATACTGTGATTATGGTGGTGGTGGATCGGCTCTCCAAGTTTGGACATTTTATTCCTATGCGGGCTGCCTTTACTAGTCAGAGTGTGGGGGATGCTTTCATTAGCAACATCGTTAAACTTTATGGCATTCCTCAATCCATTGTCTCTGATCGTGACAAGGTTTTTATTAGTGTATTTTGGCAACATTTATGGCGTGCTCAAGGGACTCAATTGGCTATGAGTTCAACATACCATCCTCAAACAGATGGTCAAACTGAGGTTTTGAATAAAACATTGGAAATGTATCTTCGTTGCTTTGCTTGTGACAACCCGAAGGATTGGTTTCGCTGCCTTCCATGGGCTCAATTTTGGTACAATACTGCACTGCATAACAGCCTGGGCACCACTCTCTTCAAAGTGCTTTATGGCTGAGATCTGCCTCAAGTTACTCGCTACCAGGTGCAACTTTCGGATTCGCCTTTGGTTCAGCAACAACTGCTCAACCGTGATGCCCTCCCGCGTAGCCTCAAGGAGAGATTAGCTTGTGCCCAAAACTTTATGAAGTTTTTTGCAGATAAGAAACACAAGGATTTGTACTTTGAGATTGGTGACCTAGTGCTTGTTAAGTTGCAACCGTATCGTCAGTACTCGGTTGCTTTGCGTCGCAACCAAAAATTGGGGCGTAAATACTTTGGTCCTTTCCAAGTTCTTGAACAAATAGGGTCAGTAGCATATCGTCTTGCTCTTCCAATGGAGGCCCGCATCCACAACGTGTTTCACGTCTCGGTACTCAAGACATTTAAAGGAACGACCACTGATTCTTATATACCAGTGAAAGATCTCCCTATTGCTGCTGTTCCAAAATTGATTCCCAGTTTGGTGTTGGATGCTCGAATGCTCATCCGTGGGTCCATCCAGATTCCTCAAGTATTGATTACATGGAATTCTGCTCCTCCCTCTACTGCTACTTGGGAGGATTTTTGTGTGATCTGCCAAGCCTTTCCCAACTTCCACCTTGAGGACAAGGTTATTTTTTGGGGCGGGAGTATTGTAATAAAAAAAAATATAAATGAGCGGGAGCATGAGGGGACCACTGGAAAACATGGAGAGTTTGTTACTGTAGATGAAAACGTGGCAAGCGATCCACTAAGCAAAGGAAAAAGAAGGAGCTCTCATAGGAGCATCTCTCATAAGCGATGAGAACTGTACCATCCAGGCTAAGAATAGAATGTAATTCTTCTTCCGTTTCTGAATTTTCTCTTCCCTTACTGAGTCACCATTCTTTGCTTACCCTTACTATCTTCTCTACAGGTGATGAAGAGTGAATCTCTCATTACATTGCTATTCTCCTTTTATGCTTATACTATATCAGTTGCATTTTATTTTGTTTGGTACTGTTATTTTATAAAAAAATACACTTCCAGTTTATCTCCCATCATTCCAAATCCTTCGTTTACTTTAATTCCCCTTACATTGTGAGGCCCTCGAGGACAGTTGCCTTGATAATAATCCCCATTCAATAGTCGACTTGACAGAGTGTGTGGCTCACATAATTGACTACAAATTATACAAATTTATAGAGAAATCTAATAAAAAAAATTGACTACAAATCATTCCAATAACCGTTGACGTAATTCAGTCAAGGGAGCGGGTCTTGTTTTGGGAACAGTGAAATGTATTTTGTTTGAGAGTGAAGAAAGTAAGAGGAAAGAAGGAGGTAGTTTCCTAGGGTGCTGAGAAGAATTGCTTCTCTAGCTTTGATTTATGCGAGAGAGGGTTCCGAGGGAAAGCAGAAGAAGTGTGAGAATGGAGGAAAAGCTTAATCACATCCACACCACGCCCCTTTCGTTCGCATTCACCGTGTGTTGGTTGGTCTTGATCGCTTTGCCACAGTCCCAATCTCAACCACCGCCACCGCCTTGTGCCGAGCAATCATATCGGTGCAACATAAGCGTGCCCGTCATCTTGGATCCTTTCTGGGAACAGAATCCACAGTCTCGATGTAACGGCGCCGACGCATCATCCCAGCTCATCTGCTCTACTAGTTATGAATCACATAATACTTTAACAGTGAAAAAGGTGAAGTACACCTCTAACACCATGACAGTGGTGCCAACACACACTGTGAACGATGTTTGTTCTCCTGGATTTCTTGAGAGTTACCAATATTTGAACAGCAGTCTGTTACAGTATTACGCTTCAGTGCACAACGTCACCGTATTCTTTGGTTGTCATGAAATCCGGGGTTTTCCTTCAAAACACAAAATTAAGTGCGGGGACGGTGTGCATTACTTTGAGGAGGGATACAAGGAGCAGGAGATGCTCAACACATACCCACTGCTTAAGGATTGCAAGGCACGTTTGCTCGTGGCCACTGCCGCTCCCCTCGATCATTATAGTGATGATGGAGCTGGAGTTCTGCAAGAAGCTTTCAGGGATGGCTTTGAGGTCTACTATGATCTTCCTCATTATAATTGTACAAGATGCAGCTTAGATGACGGAAGTTGCTGGAGCCATGATGGTTATGATGAACATGTAGTTTCATGCAGTTACTATTGCCCAGATGAACAGTGTTCTCCTCCCGAAAGCAGTGGTATGTGTTATATGTTCTCTATTCCTCTCATATCATACATATCATTGCCACAAAATCCTCTTTTTAGCTGCTCACTTCCCAAATCTACTGCTATCATTTAACCAACACACACCTCCATGCAACAATCACAACAAAATTAGCGCAACAAACTCCAGTAAAGTTTTGGATTTTGCGGACCTTGATGATTTTTTTAATAAAACAAGTACTTCAGTAAACAAAGCAAAACATTTGTTGCTTCAAACATATGAATTAATACTAAACAGTACTGCTAAAGATTGAAATTAGCCATTATAATCGTAATGAAAATAACTATTAATAATTTAAATTTACTGAATAATCTATGGGGGTTTTGATGACAATTACTTTGTTGACCTGATGACTTGAGAAAAACAAGAATTGCTGACTGCACGTTTAAATAAAAAACCGAAGCTCATCTCGGTTAAGTGATGATTTTTAAAAATTAAATGAATAATTATATTTTTACAATTTTTATTTAATATATAACTATCTGATAAATTAATTATATTGATTTAATAATATAATATTTGAAAATTATTTTATTAACTTAGATATATTGTAAATAATCATGAAATAATTGTAAATTTGTCAAGAAAAAACCTTTATTCATATATATATATATATATATATATATATATATATATATATATATATATATATATATATATATATTTGTGCTTATAATTTCAAGAGAGTTGTTTATGGCATTTGTACGGTTATGATTAAAACACTATAAATTAATGTATGAAAGTTAATAATTTGTGACTACGACGGAAACACAAAAATAGTGGATGATTTTATATGAGCAACCGTATTTTAGGAAAAATAAGAATAAGTGGAGAAAATCAAAGTCTCTTTGGCAATTTTGATACTTTAAAAATCTCAAAATAGAAGAAAGCAGAAAATGATGTCCATGATGGTGAAAAACGTGTTGGACCACAAAGAAGGAAAACATCTGCGCTTGCATACCATAAACAACTCTCTTGAAATTATAATCACAAATATACCCTATATATAAATTAAACTTTTTCACTATAATTATCTTTTTAAATTGGACTTTATTACTAAAGTAACTTTTTCTCTAGTTTACCAAAATAAACTAATTTTTAAAATTAAAAAATAGGTAAGTTATGTTCACTTTAAAATAAGAAATCATGCTTTAAAATACAATTTTTGTTTTTATTTTTTTTCTTTTAAAGAAATGGTATATCATTTACATGACTTTTGTATACTTGGACTTCAGGAAAACGGACCCAATGCTATACTTAGTTAGAAACTAGTCATCACAAATTTGAACCGGAAAACAAATACAGTATGGCTAGCTTCTAAATTGTCTGATACTAGTGCAGTATAGTGTTATTGGTAATTCCCATTTTGCCTCTCATAAGGATGTTATGCTATTTTACCATGCCATAACCCTTAGCGCGTACTTTCTTCCTGAGTCATTAGGTGAAATTATATGTGTTTGTGTGTTTATGCTTACTAGATTATCGTACTTGAATTGGCACAATGCTAACCCATCTCTGCTCTCCCTTGTATCTGTTGCAGACCCAATTAATTGGAAAGCCAAAATCATTATAGGTAATAGGTCCAGTTTTTTTCATTTTCCTCTTCATTTTTTTTAACATTTATATCATTAATAGTTATATATTAATTGAAATTTGCTATAAGCATACATGTTGCATGTTGCTGCTTCCTCCTAATTTAGCCAATTCCCCTGTCCCTTTAATTCCTCCTAAAATGAACTACCTACCGTGTTCTTTTTTTGGCGATATCTAAAGAGTTGAATTTCCCAGGCATTGGAAATTAGCTTTAGTGTCCTCATTCTTATCTATTTGGCTTTTGTTTGTACTGATAAATATTAACTTCTAGAAGGGAATTCAAATGTCTCTTAACTCCTAACTCTTCTAATATTATATCTATTAACGGCTCTTACAGCTGCAGCAATGGGAGTATTGGTATGCCTCATAATTTACAGCTGCAGCACATGTATGTCATCATCAGGAAAGATTAAATTTCGGATGACTAATGACCAAGATATTGAAGTATTCTTAAAAGATCATGGAAGTCTAGCACAAAAGAAATATAAATTTTCAGAAGTCAAGAAAATGACCAACAACTTCACAGTTAAACTGGGTGAAGGTGGCTTTGGTGTTGTATATAAAGGAGAGATCCGCAATGGTTGCCATGTGGCCGTAAAGATATTAAGTTCATCAAAAGGAAATGGCAAAGACTTTATCAATGAAGTTGCCAGCATAAGTAGAACTTCTCATGTTAATGTTGTTCAACTTCTTGGATTCTGTTTGGAAGGAAAGAAGAAAGCCCTTATTTATGAATTCATGCCTAATGGTTCCCTCGACAAGTTTATTAATAATAAGGGACTCGAAAGCACTCCAAACTTGAGTTGGGATAATTTGTTGCAAATTGCCAAAGGGATAGCCAAAGGACTAGAATACTTGCACAAAGGATGTAACACTCGAATTTTACATTTTGACATAAAACCACATAATATTCTTTTGGATGAGAACTTTTGTCCTAAGATATCAGATTTTGGGCTTGCAAAACTTTGTCCTGGACAAGAGAGCACAATTACGGTTTCAGATGCTAGAGGAACAATAGGATATGTAGCTCCAGAAATATGCAACAAACATTTTGGTGGAGTTTCACAAAAGGCTGATGTGTACAGCTATGGAATGATGCTACTAGAAATAGTGGGAGTGAGGAGCAATATTAATGCAGAAGCCACTCAAACAAGTGAATACTTTCCAGATTGGATATACCGCAAGCTGGAGCAAGACCAAGATTTGAGAACTGAGGTAATAGCCGCAGAAGAAAAAGAGATAGAAAGGAGAATGATTGTAGTTAGTTTGTGGTGCATTCAAACGTTTCCAAAAGATAGACCTACTATGAGTAGAGTAATAGATATGTTAGAAGGCAACATGAATTCTGAAGAAATGCCCCCAAAACCTGTTCTTTCTTCTCCCACCATTAGTGCCAGAATGGACCACTAGTTCTTTGCTGTCTGGGTAGATCTTACAAGTAAAAGATCACTCAATATACTTATGTTCTATATCTGAATTGACTTCTATAATGTAGATTAAATCAGCTGGAATATTTATTTTTTCTACATATGTATCAGAATGTTCAGAAATCAGCATGCGATTTTAAATTTGTGTAAATATACATAAATAAACAAAATCGGAATGGCCGGAGGATTTCTAATAGTCCTCTTCACGGAGAGTGTGGGTCACAAATTTAACAAAACGTCACATTTAAGAGAATTGGGCAACGTAAAAACAGAACAGGCCTAGAACAAGATAATTATAACGAACGAATTTAGTACATATGAATTTACGAAGAAAAACCTAATTTCTGAACTTAGGTTTGAACTAAACTAACAAACAGAATTTACGCGTCGCTGATGTGTATACTTCGTACTCTTTGGAACATAAAATATTAACATGACATGATACTATACAAATTTATAGAGAAATCTAATAAAAAAATTGACTTCAAATTATTCCAATAACCATTGACCTAATTGTTTCAATTAGGGAGAGACTGGGTCGTGTTTTGGAAATAATAAAATGTATTTTGTTGGGAGTGAAGAAAGTAAGAGGAAAGAAGGAGGTAGTTTCCTATGGTGGTGAGAAGAACTGCTTCTATAGCTTTGATTTATGCGAGAGAGGGTTGAGAGGGAAAGCAGAAGCAGTGTGAGAATGGAGGAAAAGCTTAATCACATCCACACCACGACCCTTGCGTTCGCACTCACCGTCTGTTTGCTCTTCATCGCTATGCCACACTCCCACTCTCAACCACCGCCTCCGCTTTGTGGTGAGCAGTCATACCGGTGCAGCATAAACGTGTCCGCCATCTTCGATCCTCTCTGGGGACAGAATCCACCATCGCAGTGTAACGGCGCCTTCCCATTATCCCAGCTCATCTGCGATGCTCGTAATGGATCTCAAAATTTCACGGTGAAGGAGATCGACAAAACCTCTCACACCATGACAGTAGTGCCAACACACACTGTGAAGGATGTTTGTTCAAATGATTTCTATGACTTTTACCAGAATTTAAACAAGAATGTGTTACAGTATTACGCTTCAGTGCACAACGTGACCGTATTCTATGGTTGTCCTGAGATCCCGGATTTCCCTTCAAAATGCAAGGGAAGTTTGTACGTGGCCACTGCCGCTACCCTCGATCATTATGATTATAGTGATGATGGAGCTGGAGTTCTGGAAGAAGCTCACAGGAATGGGTTTGAGGTGTACTATGCTCTTCCTCCTAATTGTACAAGATGCAGTCTAAGTAACCCAAGTTGCAGGAGCGATGGTGGTAACGATGAAGATATAGTTTCATGCAAATACTATTGCCCAGATCAACACTGTTCTCCTTCCAAGAGTACGTCTTCTATCTTCTCTATCCCTAGTCTCCTATCATATTTTACACTTTCATATTTTATTGTTACAAAAAATTCCGTCTTTTTTTTTTTTTTTGACAAATTATCATATTTCTTTTACAATTGCTGTGTCTTTCTCACTTGGTCCCCTAGACTAGTCTATAAGCAAAGAGTGAGTGATTGTTTGAAAACCTCCACACCCACTTAGAAACTGAAAAAAATATTATTTTATTGAAATGTGATATTTTATTACAAAAAAGAATTGTATTGTGAGTGTATTTTTTGAAGAGTGATGTCAAAGAATATTTATCCATAAGAAAATTAGCAAATTGTCCTTTGATGGTGGTTTGGATAAAACAAATAGGATTAATTAAATTTTAAATATTTGAATCTTAGATACTTTTAATTCGATTGATTGGTTAAGTTTCTAATTTTTTATTTTTTAAGTATTTTATTGTTTGATTTTGTTGTTTTTATTCTCTATTTTCATTTTGGGGGTTAAATCACTTTCTTTTTCCAAACATTTATATAATAAATGTTTATTATATTTATTTAAGTTAATATAAACTAATTTATATAATAAAGAAGTTATTTTCGTATTATATTATTCAAACTCTAACAATATAAAATGTAAAAAAGAAAAGTTATTTTTTTATGTGAAAAATTAAACTAATCCGAAATCATCTGACTGTAAAATACTATTATATGAAACCAAACTTGTACTACTACCAAACTGTTTGGTTTTTAGATTATAACTAAATCTTATCAAAATGTATTATAACTAAATGTTTAGATTTTTTTTTTAAGAAAATATGTGCTCAATTTGATAGAATGATTACCTTGGATTTAGTTCTTTAGTTGAACAGAAATTTATAATCTAGAATAAGCATTTGAATACTGTAAAATGATAATAAGTTTCTATTTTGAAATCCAATATTTATGACATATATACTATTGTTTTGTGGTTCTCTCTTATCTTTTCATGATTGTATACTTGTCATAATCATGGAAAAAAAATATACACAAAAGTAATGTTGTACTCATTGTTCTATAAATATTTACATGTATCACATCTCTAATCAATTTAAATTATTACTTAATAGTTTCAACTAAATTTTTGTTACCGATCTCTAATAAAATTTTAATAGAATTGAAATAATTAAAGTTTGTTTAAATTTAAATTCACTATCCATTTCTCATATGGTGTTACAGGTTCAGCAATTGCAGGAGTTCTGATATCAATTTCAATTCTGTGTGTAATATACAAGTCACCAACCTGGCGAGCTATTTTTGGGTTAGCATCAAAAAGTAATCAAAACATTGAAGCATTCCTTAAAATTCATGGCTATGTAGCTTTGAAAAGATATAAATTATCACAGGTAAAAAAAAATGACCAACAACTTCAAAGAGAAGTCGGGAGAAGGGGGTTTTGGTACTTTGTAATAATGGTGAAGAATTTATCAATTGCTAGCATCAGTAGAACTTCCCATATTAACGTGGTCACGCTTCGGATTCTGCTTGGAAGGTCATTTATGAATTTATGCCCAATGGTTCCCTTGACAAATTTATATACATAAGAGATGAAACCCTTTCACCTTTGAGTTGGGATATTTTATATCAAATAGCAAGGGACATAGCTCAAGGGTTAGAATACTTGCACAAAGGATGCAACAGTCGAATTTTCCACTTTGACATAAAACCACATAACATTCTTCTAGATGAGAACTTCTCTACAAAGATATCAGATTTTGGGTTGGCAAAACTGTGTCCGAGGAATGAAAGTATTATTTTCTTATCATATGATAGAGGAACAATGGGGTATGTAGCTCCAAAAATGTGTAATAGACATTTTGGAAGAGTTTTGCATAAGTCTGATATTTATAGTTATGGAATGATGTTGCTGGAGATGGTGGGAGGAAGGAAGAACATTAATGCTGAAGCTAGTCATACAAGTGAGATATACTTTTTACATTGGGCGCACAATAAACTTGAGTTGGACTATGATTTGAGACCAGATATGGTGATGACAAGAGAAGAAAATAAGATTGCAAAGAGGTTGGCCATAATAGGATTATGGTGCACTCATACGTTTTCTAATGACAGACCTACAATGAGCAAAGTGATAGATATGTTGGAGGACAAGATGGTTTCTCTACAAATCCCACCCAAACCTTTACTTTCTTCTTCCACTGGATCAGTGCCAGAATATTCCATTTCTTGAAATCAAGTTCACTGCTTATTTTGTAAATTATCCAATATTTATATGTAAAATGAATCGCTTTACATAATTGTTAGTTGTTTCCAATCATTTAAAAAAACAAGAATAATCTCATGTGACAGTTATAATAAAGTGTAAAAGTTAGCCATCAATTGACCTGAGTTGGAGAAATCTTTTATAATGAACAACGAAAAACTTATCTCTAATCAAACACTATATCAAGTGACATATTTATGACTTTAAATGACTATAAGCGCAGAACATATGCTTGTTAGTTGATGGATTCACCCCTTGAAAGTGGAAACACAAGATGTCAATTTTATTTCTCTTCTATTCTTGAGTTTGAACCATGTTATACTGGAGGAGAGTTATGAGGAGATGCTCTAGAACAGCATGTTGAGAATGATATTGAGATAAGAAAAAATTGGACAACGTAAAAACAGAACAGGCCAGAACAAGATAATTATAACTAACGAATTTAACACATACTAATTCACGAAAAAAAAAAAAAACCTATTTTCTTAACTTAGGTTAGAAATAAAGTAACAAACAGAAATTACGCGTCGCTGATGTGTACTTCGTACTCTTTAGAGCATAAAATATTAACGTGACATGATAGTATACAAATTTATAGAGAAATGTAATAAAAAAAATTGACTACAAATTATTCCAATAACCGAGTGACCTAATTCTGTCAATTAGGGAGAGACTGGGTCGTGTTTTGGGAATAATGGAAAGAAATTAAGGGAAAGAAAGAGGTAGTTTCGTATGGTGTGAGAAGAAGTGCTTCTATAACTTTCATTTATGCGAGAGAGGGTTCCGAGCGAAGCCAGAAGAAGTGTGATCCGAATACCTTACCTGCTTGTTTAGAAACAAGTTCAGAAGTGAAAAATGGCGTTTAGGATGTGAAAGGGCGCAGAGGTATAAATAGCAGCTTCTTATTAAGCGTAAATAAATCCATATCTGAAACATGGAATCAAACAAGTTATTCATCCACTCTGGTTTGGGCAGGTAGAGCTTCACATTGTAGACATGCATAGCTATTAAATAGTGACTTGAATTAATGCATAGCTTTATTTTGATGAGAGCTTTTTCTTTAAGCTGGAAAATGTTTGACAATAATGCAATTTCACCATGTTGATTTCAATTTTATTTCAAATAATTATGTATCTTCAAGTGAACTTAAATCTTGATAAAATTGTGAGCCAAAGAATAAAAGACAAATTCTTTCCTTATGCAGAAATACAAAACTGCAAAATATTATTTAAAACAAATTGATTTGATCAAAAAATTTAATTTATAAATTACATTGATCTTTAATTAGTTTCAATATTTACTGTATATTAACTTATTTTAATTTTATTTTTTTAATTTTAAGCTAAATTAATATGATAAAATAACAATAAATAGAAACTTATATAGAACTGCACTCGTATACATATTCCCCCTGTTCTTATATATTTGTAAATATTCTTATAATACATAGATAATATTATAAATATGTACTTAAAGTTATTATTATTATCAAAATTATATTAGATGTATTAAATTATCTTAAAAAACCTTTTAGCGGTCTAATAATTTAACAAACAAACTTATTCTAATTAAAATTTTAGTGGGATAAAATTGATTTCTGACTTCTCAATTACCATATTGTTAAGAAAAAAATTATTTAGATATCAATTTTTAGCTATTAAATAAAATTATTATTAATTGTGATCAGAATAGATACCATATTAGATCCCAAATATATTATGTTTTCCTTCTATCAATATCTAAATTGTTTTTTCCTTTACAAAATGATCTAAATCACACGACAAAAAGAAGTAAAATTTTAAATTATAGTAATTAAAAGTGAACAAATTTCTTCTTTTACCAATTTTTTTTACAAGTCCTTCATGAATATTTTACAAGTCTTCTTTGACTATATTTGCATTGCTTTAGTGGCAAAAGACCGTGTGAGAACCGTCTAGTTAGTATTAACAAACACGTTAGATGGTGCTTTTAAGTTTAGATGGTGTTATTATTAGAATCATTAGACGGTGTCGTTGCTGTGTAGTGAAGAGAGTAAGAGGAAAGAAGGAGGTAGTTTAGTAAGGTGCTGAGAAGAACTGCTTCTATAGCTTTCATTTAGGGTTTAGAGTTGCGAGGGAAGCCAGAAGAACTGTGAGAATGGTCTCGTTCGCACTCGCCGTGTGTTGGTTGGTCTTGATCGCTTTGCCACACTCCCATTCTCAACCACCGCCATCGCTTTGTGCTGAGCAGTCATACATGTGCAGCACAAGCGTGAGCGCCATCTTGGATCCTTTCTGGGAGCAGATTCCACAGTCTCAATGTAGATCACCCCGGCTCAGGTGCTCTGCTCGTTATGAATCTCAAAATTTCTGGGTGAAGGATATGAACAACACCTCTCACACCATCACAGTGGTGCCAACACACATTGTGAACAATGTTTGTTCTCCTGGATTTTTTGAGATTTACAAGAATTTGAACAGCAGTCTGTTACAGTATTACGCTTCAGTGCACAACGTCACCGTATTCTTCGATGGTTGTCCTGAAATCCCGGGTTTTCCTTCAAAACGCAAAGTTATGTGCCTGAACGGTGTGCATTATTTTGAGGAGGGTTACAAGGAGCAGGAGATGCTCAACACATACCCACCGCTTAAGGATTGCAAGGCACGTCTGCACGTGGCCATTGCAGCTCCTCTCTATCAGTATGATTATATTAATGATGCAGCTGGAGTTCTGCGTAAAGCTCTCAAGCATGGCTTTGAGGTCTACTATGCTCTTCCTCCTACTTGTAAAAGATGCAGCCTAAGTAACCCAAGTTGCTCCAGCTATGATGGTTATGATCAACAATTAGTTTCATGCCAATACTATTGCTCAGATCAACAGTGTTCTCCTCCCAAAACAAGTATGTCTTCTATCTTCTCTGTTCCTCTCATATGTTACCTGTCATTGTCACAAAATTCTCTACCTTCTCTTTTTAGCATTAACTGGACACAATTACTTGCTTTTGTTGACTAGACTCACATTTTTTTCACGTCTTACTCATGTATATAATAAAATATAACCATTTAATAATGAGATAAATTGTTACTTTATTATTATATAATATTTTATTAGAAAGGTATGAAATGAAATTAATTAATTAATTATCACTTATGTCAAAGTATACTTTTTCTTTTCTCATAAATTATATCCATTTCACACTCTTTTTATTTAATAAAATATTATATAACAATAAAATAATATCTAGTGCTTGAACTTTTGTTTTGTTTTCATCTATATTTTCAAACTTCAATCATAAACCCCATTGTAAAATAGTATAGCATGTTTTCGTGAAAGAATTTCCACAGCACACACCTACCAACGACTTTGAAGTTTCCTCTAAATGCCTGCCTTAGATTCCACACTATTTCTCTTCTCTTCTCTCCTCTTCATTCGTTTCAAATCTCGAGAACCAAATGATCCTTCCAATCTCTCTTCTCTCAACTATGTATTATTATCACAATCTTCTTCTTGGCTAGTGTTCTATCTTCTAATCCAAAATTTAAGGCCTGCAAACCTAAAAGTTGTGGAAATGGTCCATCCATTAAGTATTCTTTCTGGATTCCTTATGAACAAGAGTCATTTTGTGGCTATCTCCACTTTGAGATCACTTGCATGGAAAAAAATCCAATTCTCAGAACTTCTAGTTATGATTTTCTAGTGAAAGATATCTCTTATTCTAACTCCTCATTTACTGTGGCCAACATAGCTGCCTATGAGGACAATTGTCTTGTTCCCCTATATAATTAGCTTTGATCAAACTCCATCCACCTATAGTTTAGAAAATTGGAATCGCTCTTTCTTCTACTACTGTACCCTCTGACAATAAAGAAAACCCAGCAAAGAAAAGAAACTGTATGGTAATTGTATTGGAGTACTGAATCAACTCACCTTTCAAAAACAGAGAGACTGTGTTATTATATACACTGAGTAAAAATAAAGAAGAAAGAGAGTATAACCATAAGCTGTTACAATATTCTAACAGATTGAGAAGAGAGAGAATGACAGCTGTAACGATGCCTAAAAACAGAAAAACTTCTATAGACTAATACCCCCAGAACCCTTAGATTACCCCACTTACGAAGTAGATTGTGCTAAAAATGCTTCACATTATTAACTATATGTGGAGCAATTAGACATAAATTGATACCGACTCCGCAGAATTTGGTATTTCATAAGGAGGCGCTAGAGCACAAAAACTATTCCTTGAACGAGTGTCAGTTTATGGTTAATGCGCCATTCAACTCGAATGCTTCTGTTAATTTCACTAGCTTATTGAGATTTTGAAGATGGGGTTTCTTTTGAATTGGACGGCGCCTGATTGCCAGTATTGTGAGAAAAGTGGTGAACGTTGTGGATTTGATGGCAATCAGTTTCTCTGCTTCTGCAAGGATAAGTCCTACTTAAAAAGTTGTGGTAGTGGTAATAATACATTTTGAACTATTGTGATCATTTTTTTTTTTTTTTGTTTATTCATATCTGTGTGATGTTTCTATTCCTTTCATGTTTTATTTCCACCATTTCCGTCTTTTGGGTAGAGATGTAATTTCCATTCTACAATGTCACTTCAAAATATGTCAGCTAAAGAAGTATACCAGAACTTTGGCTTTTCGTTTACCTGTCTGATACTCAGTTAAAGTATTCAAATATCAGATGATAATGGTTTCACGATTTATATATGTATTTGGTTTACATAGACTACTTGCATGTTGTATTGTAGACACAGTAAAAAATCAAATGTGCAATTCCTTTGATATAATTATTAACTGTCTCATGAAAAGATTCAGCTACGTATAGTCGTGTCATTGTCTCAATGTGATGATACCTTTATCAGTTGACAGGCATTATATGCTTACCATCAAAATATGAAGAAAATAGACTGAAATTATTCTTTATGCTTAGAGTTTAAGAACACAGACCAAATGTAATATGCTGTCAGAAACTAGTCATCATTAATATGAAACAAGAAACAAATATGATAAGGTTAACCTTTGTTCTTCCCATTTTTGTATTCTGATAATAGTGTACAGTTATTTGTAATACCCATTTTTCCTCTCTTCAGGAGGTCATGCAATTTATCTTGTCATAGGAGCACGTACTTTATTCGTGAGGCATTTTATGAAAGCACATAAACATACATGTTTCTGTATGATGTATTCAACTACAATATCCTTGAACTGATACAATGCTAATCCATCTGTGCTTTCCCTGCCAACTCTTCCAGGCACATTCAATTTGCGTAGGAAAATCATCATAGGTAATTGATATTTTTGTTTTGTTATTTTTTGCGCATTTATTTCATTAATAGTTGTATATTAATTGAAATTTGCTATGCTTGTTCATTAGTTGTTTGTTCATTAATTTATTTTGTTAATATTTACATATCAATTGTTCTAGCTTGGGTTCATATACCCAAAAACAAAAACAGAGTGGAATGACATCAATTTCGATCGGATTCTTGTTTATCAGTGTCCTGGGACACTTGTGAAAAGAATTTAAAAGAGGTTTTTTTGATTAAAAATTATAAGAAGGAGTATTTTTCATACATAATTATCCTTTTTTAATTCTTTTGTCGTATTAATATTATAATATCATGTTGTTAAACTTGTGTTGCTTCCTGCAAATAGATATTCAGGTTGGATAACACATATGCGGTAGCTTAAGTAAATGAGAAGGTAGCTTTGTTATTTAGGAATAACAGGATTCTGTCTAGCAGTGTTTATTTATGAAATTAATGATATATAATTTTCATTGTGAGGATAAATGATATATATTTGTTGGCAAACAGGTGTTACATGTTCCGCAATTGCAGGAGTTTTAATATCAATTTCAATTCTGTATGCAATATACAAGTCACCAACTTGGCAACTGAATTTTGGGTTGGCTTCACAAAATAATCAAAACATTGAGGTGTTCCTTAGAAATCATAGCTCGGTAGGTCTGAAAAGATATAAATTATCACAGGTAAAAAAAATGACCAACAACTTCAAAGAAAAGCTGGGACACGGTGGTTTTGGTACGGTGTACAAAGGTAAGCTATCAAATGGTAGCCCTATTGCTGTGAAAATGTTGAGTGCATCGAAAAAAAATAGTGAAGAATTTATCAATGAGGTTGCTAGCATAAGTAGAACTTCTCATGTTAACGTGGTCACTCTTCTTGGATTCTGTTTCGAAGGTCGCAAGAGAGCTCTCATCTATGAATTTATGTCGAATGGTTCTCTTGACAAATTCATTTATAGAAGAGATGAAACCCTTTTTCCTTTGAGTTGGGATACTATATATCAAATCGCAAGGGACATAGCTCGAGGGTTAGAATACTTGCACAAGGGATGTAACACTCGAATTTTTCACTTTGACATAAAACCACATAACATTCTTCTGGATGAGAACTTCTATGCAAAGATATCAGATTTTGGATTGGCAAAACTGTGTCCGAGAAATGAAAGTATTATTTCCTTGTCAGATGCTAGAGGAACAATGGGGTATGTAGCTCCAGAAATGTGGAGTAGACATCTTGGAAGAGTTTCACATAAGTCTGATGTTTATAGTTATGGAATGATGTTGCTGGAAATGGTAGGAGGAAGGAAGAACATTAATGCTGAAGCTAGTCATACAAGTGAGATATACTTCCCACACTGGGCATACAATAAACTTGAGTTGGACGATGATTTGAGACCAGATATGGTGATGACAACAGAAGAAAATAAGATTGCAAAGAGGTTAGCCATAGTGGGTTTATGGTGCACTCAAACATTTCCTAACAATAGACCTACAATGAGCATAGTGATAGATATGTTGGAAGGCAACATGGATTCCCTACAAATCCCACCTAAACCCTTGTTTTCTTCTCCCACTGGATCAGTGTCAGAATATTCCATTTCCTGATATTAAGTTCTTTGAATATTTTGTAAATTATTCAATTTATATTGTAAAATGAATCTCTTTACATAATTGTTGGTTGTTTCCAATCATCTAGAAAAGCAAGAATAATCTCATGTGATAAAAGCAAGAATAATCTCATGTGATAATTATAACTTAGTGTAAAAGTTGGCCACCTATTGTCCTCTGAGTTAGATAAATCTTTTATAATGAATAATGAAAAGGGTTAACTCTAATCAAACACAATATCAAGTGGCATTTTTATATGACTTTAAGTGATGATAAGCACTGAGTAAATGCTTGTTGGTAGATGAATTCATGGCTTGAAGAGAAGGAGGAAGTGAAAACACATGTTCTTGAGAAACCCTGTTAGTAGATGAGAGCTATAAGAAGATTGTCCAAAAGACCATCTTGTGAATGATATTGAGAATAATGATATGATCACAAATGCAGCTTGTGTGGAGAGAAATATATATTTTTAATCATTGTTCCACGTGATTTATATTATTCATAATTTGTTGGGGGAAAGATAAGAAAGGGAAAAGGAAGAAGAAAAATATGAGTGAAAATTGTATAATAAATGTAATTGATGTAATAGAATAAAATTTTAGTATATATTTAAAATAAATTTTAAATTAACATAAAAAAATCTTTTCAAATCTTAATTGTCGCAACCGGGATCACGACGTGGACGGTGATCCGAAAGAATTAATAATAATTTGATTTTGAAAAATTTTAGAAAAAGAGGAGTCGCCACCATGGTTTGTTAGGAAAACTATGGAAAAACCGAAAATAGGATAAGACGGATCTGCGAAAATCAGGTTTCGGGTTTGGGAGTCGGTTACATGTGGGGAAGGTATTAGCACCCCCACGACGCCCGTCCTAAGACAGTACCTTTAATTAAATAAGTAAAATGAGTATGATTTTGAAAATGTTTTCTTTCCAAGACAAAATGAAAATAAAACAAACAAAGATATTTTTTTTTTAATTTTTAGAGGACCCGACAAGGTTTAACCTTGCTCCTACATATCTCTATCAGGGATAGAGAATCAGGGATACGTAGTTCTTTGGTAGGAAACTGTTGGCTTGTGTGTTCGATATTTTGAAATTTTTATATTTCATGTTTTTGAAAATTTTATATTTTTAGAATTTTATGGTTTGTTAATTTTGAAAAAATTCGGATTAAAACTTGAACGTCTTTACGAGACAAAGTAACTTCGAATTAAACAACGTATGATGCGAGCGATCAATTGGATGTTTAACCGAAATAATTATTTATTATATATTTTAATTTTAAAAAAACAAACGATAATTTCAATTTAAATACCGCATGACGCATTATTTAATTGAATTATATATTTATGAAAATGAGAGAAAAGATAACAAAAAGGTCCATAAAAAAAAGATATTCAAAAATAAAAGAAATAAAGTAAATGATAAATTTAATTTAATTTTAAGATCTAATAGTAAAAATAATGTGCTTATTTATTAAGGATTGCCAATTTCAAAACTGAAGCAAAAGTAAATAAAGAAAGAAAAAAAAAACTTATGCACTTGGTGACAAAAAAAAA
>Ga0209489_105391_pt1 | contig 22231 bp, 7 predicted proteins | sample SiratrowhiteBW_FD_187527 | JGI IMG/M metagenome (GOLD analysis project Ga0209489, IMG submission 187527) | Root nodule microbial communities of legume samples collected from California, USA - Siratro white BW (SPAdes) (version 2) | ecosystem: Host-associated > Plants > Roots > Nodule | place: USA...
TTAATTCTGAAAAAAAAAAAAACACCTTTAAAAAACTCTCTTTTACTAACACGTGAAACCAGTAATCCTGTAATAAATAAAGCTTAAAGAACATAATAGAAGTTTTTAACAGGAAGACATAATTTTTAAATTAAGATAGACATAAGAAAAACATATTATTAAAAATAAGACAAGTGTCTCTTTAATATTATGATACTTTAAATAAAAAATTAGTTAAAAAATTATCAAGAACTCAATTCTATTTTTCAAGAGAATAATATTAAAATTTAATTTATCCAAAAATAAATGTATTGTCAATTTATTATAATATTCACATTTAAAAATTAAATTAATTTAAATTTTCAAAATAATTTTAAGAATAAATAAAGAATTAAATATTTAAATAGAAAAAGGTCATGAGATAGGGAAAATTCTAAAATAAATCCATCACTAATTTAATCCTTGACATTATAATTGTGCTTTTTTAAAATGAAAGAGAATTGATTTAGCTCTATAGATAAAGATTGAAATCTGCAAAAATAAATTAATCGAACAGACTGATTTAAACTTAATTATAAAAATGAAACTATTTTGAAAAAAAAAAGAATTTTTCTATCGACATAGTCTAATTAATTGAAGAGTTTTTAGGACAATTAATTTATATTCAAATAAGATCATATTTTTATTTAATGTATTTTTTAAATACACGTAGGTCATTAAAAAAGTATGCATATAAATAAATTTTCAGCTCAACTTTCAAGTAAATTTCAATAAATTATTTTAGAAGGAAAATCAAATCATATATGAATTGTAATTAGTCCAAAAAATTGAACTGCTTGAAAAAATAGCAGCGGAACTCATTTAAAAAAAAAATCAATTAATCAAATACTTTGTTTAGTAAAGTGATTTAATTTGATTATGTTAGTTTCATTTTATCATAAGAACTGTGCATAACCTAGCCCAATGTGGCCATTGTGTTGGCCCTGGTCAACAACTATTTTCTTCTTCTCTGGCCAATTCGGCGCCATCACCAACAAATTCTTAGTGACTCTCAGCACTCACCGGTGGACACGAACGCCGCAACACGGCGTCGCTTAACCACCCATCCATGGCTTTTATCAAATCATGCGCACGCTTGCGCCACTCCCATTCACCGCTCCTACCCCGCACTTTCAACAAACACTGTTCTTCAGCTTCGCTTCCCGAACCTCTTCTCCAACCCGATCCAAACGACACATCCCAAACTCCAAACCTATCCCCCGAGGAAACCACCTTAGCCGACAAACTCCACGCCGCCATCAAAGATCACCACCGCAGAAACCCCACACCAAACCCTAACGCCGCTGCCCCCGCTCCCAACCTCAGCATCCCCGACCTCTCCCTCAACTTCTCCGCGCTCTCCGCCGCTCAAAAACCCTCCCCCGCCGTCGCCCGCCGCGTCATCGAGAAATGCGGCGCCGTCCGCCACGGCATCCCCTTCCTCCAATCCCTCGCGTTCTTCAACTGGGCCACCTCGCTCGACGGATTCCCCCCCTCGCCGGAGCCCTACGACGAGATGCTCGACCTCGCCGGAAAGCTGAGACATTTCGACCTCGCGTGGCACGTCATCGACCTCATGAAGACTCGCGGCGTCGAAATCAGCGTCCACACGTTCGCCGCCCTCGTCCGCCGCTACGTGAGGGCGGGATTACCGGCGGAGGCGGTGCACGCTTTTAACCGTATGGAGGACTACGGCTGCACCCCCGATAAGGTTGCGTTTTCAATTGTGATTAGTAGCTTGTGTAAAAAAAGAAGGGCAAACGAAGCTCAATCGTTTTTTGAGAGTCTCAAGCATAAATTTGAACCTGATGTTTTAGTTTACACGAGTTTAGTTTATGGGTGGTGTCGTGCTGGTAACATAAACAAGGCTGAAGAGGTGTTTAGTGATATGAAGATGGCTGGGATTAAGCCTAATGTTTATACTTACAGCGCTGTGATTGATTCGTTGTGCCGATGCGGGCAAATCACGCGTGCTCATGATGTTTTCGCCGAGATGATTGATGAAGGGTGTGCTCCTAATGCTGTTACTTTCAATAGTTTGATGCGGGTTCATGTGAAGGCTGGGAGGACTGAGAAGGTATTGCAGGTTTACAATCAGATGAAGAGGCTTGGTTGTCCTGCAGATACCATTAGCTACAATTTCATCATTGAGAGTCATTGTAGGGATGAGAATCTCGATGAGGCTGTGAAGATTCTGAATTTGATGGTGAAGAAAGGGGTTGCTCCAAATGCCTCCACTTTCAATTGTGTTTTTGGGTGCATAGCTAAGTTGCATGATGTGAATGGTGCGCACAGGATGTATGCTAGAATGAAGGAGCTGAAGGGCCAGCCCAATACGTTGACTTATAATATATTGATGAGGATGTTTGCTGAGTCGAGATCTACCGATATGGTTCTGAAAATGAAGAGGGAAATGGATGAGAATCAGGTTGAACCGAATGTTAACACCTACCGGATTTTGATTTCGATGTTTTGTGAAATGAAGCACTGGAACAATGCTTACAAGTTAGTGAAGGAAATGGTTGAAGAAAAAAGCCTGAGACCGAATCTGGCCGTTTATGAAACGGTTCTGGAGCTGCTCAGAAACGCTGGACAGTTGAAAAAGCATGAAGAGTTGGTGGAAAAGATGGTTGCGAGGGGATTCGTCACTCGCCCTTTGTAGAAGTTGCTTCGTCCTTAACATTTTTTAGGTGAGTATTTAAGCATCCAACTAGGAACACAAAAGTTGATATTTGTTTATTAATTGCTACAACTGAGACACAACACAACGAGGGTTTTTCCATTTACCCCAAAAAATGTGTGCCTTGTTCTTTTAGTTTAGGTGCTCTAGTCTCTATTGCTATTTTATGTATCCTAGTGTAGATCTTGGAACGTGATGGCCATGATTTTGTGGCCGAAATTTAGGTGTTCATGAGGGAAATGGCACATATGTGATTTGAAGCATTTTGTTGAGCCTAACTGATAAATGCTGTTCTTGTGGCTGTGATGGGAACTCAATTGAGTACTTGTTCTGTTCGTGTGATGCGAACCAGCCCCACAATCCTTGTAACTGGTCGTCATGTTTTTATCAGATTGGTAAACTCATTTTCACATTCTTCGGTAGCTAACTGCAGAACTGTTTTGATTAAGCTGCACATAGACCCTATGCTGCCGCATAGGTGGTCAATGTTAGGATTGGGTTATGTTAGGTTTCACGAAATTCATTACCCAATCGGATTAGTATTCATTTTCTCTGAACGGAATCAACCTGATCAATAGAGGATTGGTTTAACGTGAATTAAAAAAAAAAAACTTATTTTATAAATTAAAAAATATTTTTCCTCTTTACCAGTTTATTTTGGTTAACTTTTTAATATCTTATATGCATATTAACTAAATGACGCGTTTGGGTAAATTAAATCAAATCTTAAATTGAAAAAAAAAAGTGAAGAAGAGGTAGTAAGCATTGTTATGAAGATAATCGAAATTCATTGGGTAAGTTACAATCTTGATTTTTAAGACGTTACCGTTTGAGTTTGACACTATGAAAGCAATTCGTTTCTAAGAATGTTCTTACAAATCAATATTTATTTTTTTTAACAAAAATAAAAATTGATTCCATATTACAAATCAATAATTATTCTCTCAACAAAAACAAAAAGTAAGAAAAAATAGTTTACTTCTGAAGTAAAAAGTAGATAGAGTTTTTAAACATGAAAATCTAATATTTGAAAAAAGTAGTTTAAGAATCTATGAATAAGTTTTGTATTAAAGATTCGTAAAAAAATGTTTGTGAAAGGTTAGGAAAGAAAGGAAAATAATATTTAATATGTGATGTTTTTTTTTAATTTTTAATATTTTGTGAAATATCTACAACTAATAAATTAGAAATACATTATATAATAGTTGGGTTTGGGTGGATTTATGGATTCAATATTCAAAATTTAATATTCAATTCAATGAATTATGGTTTGATTGAATTGACTTTTATTTAAATAATATAAAAATTTTCAAACCATTTGGATTCATGAATACTTGTCTCGGAGAAGTAAAAAAAGGGATACTCGTACCTCATAACTGTTAGTTTTCTTACTATTATAAAGGTTCAATTTTGATGACGCTGACAATTTGATACCTTAATGAAAAATAGTTATAGAGCATTGTATTCAATTGCAAAAGTCAGAAGTATCTATGCTAATGTGACTTTTTACTGTAGTGTCACGTCATTCGTTGAATTTTAGATGTTGATAAATTGGTTTAAACCCCACAAAAATGAAACCAAATTTGAAAAATAAAATATTACAGAATTAGATTCGAATTTCAACGATAATACGAGAGGTAAAACCACAATTAGGACTATTAAAACTTATATTTCATAGTTTTTATGACATTCTGCAAAGATTAAATATGTTCTGCATTCATTCAAACATAAAAGTTCTGTTTCTGGCATCTATAATTTTTTTTTTCAGTTTTATGATGTACTGAAAATTTGCCATCAAATTGTTTTGGTTCTTGACGAGATGACAAAGACTAAAAAATAAATTGTTATATTATTATAATATGAATGCATGAACTAAAAAAATAATGTATTTACATGAATTAAAAAAATCTATTTTATATGAACATGAAAAACATAATCATTACATTTATAAGAACCTAAAACATGTGGACAGTCCTCATTGGAAGCTGTAGAATCGTCATGCTCACAAAAACGGAACCTATTGATTGAATAATAAATCGCAATTTATCCACCAAAGTTACATATTAGAAGTGATTTTTTACTATTAGAGCTTGCGAGTTAACAAAACCATGCAGTTCTCAAATTGGATAGCGAATTTTGTGTGGTAGGTAATGCATCAATCTTTGCCAGATCATTTTGAGAAGTTTTGACTTCCCTGTCAACGTTTGCCGTCAAAAACAATCAACGGCGCGTAACTCTTTATGACTTAGAAATTCGTCATATGGCAATCAAATAATATTTTTTACACACTTTTTTTTCTTCCAAAATATTAATAGAGTGTAGAGTTCCACGATAAAAAAAAAACGTGGAAACCCATCACTCGCACGTGTTGATTTACGTGGATGTGCACGTGCTCAATTAGCTGTTTCATCATTGTATATAGTTCAATAATGAATTTGACGACAGAACATTAGAGTTCAGTGTTGTGACGCAGCAACGGCCACATGCCAGAATGAGAAATGCTCAATTATTGACATGTAAACACACTCGAAAATAAGTAGAATCAAACAATAGGACAAGGACAAGACATTTTTCTTTTTATAAAAGCATAAGCATACTCTAAAATACACGACAAAGTGAACTATAAATTTATTGAGTTAAAAAAGTTCAACAGAAAATTCTAAATAAATAAAGTCAGAAAGTTTAGTTTCTCACTTTAAAATAGTAAAATTAATTACAAATCACCCTTTAAACAGTATCATTCATTTCTTTTAAAATAATAAAAATTCCTTCATTGTTCCTACCTGTGAGCCTTGGCTTAAATGTTTATATTTGTGGGTTTGAAAGTTATGCAACGGCCATTTTTAGTATAGTTCAAGTGACAATAAACTCGATCTATACGAAAAAAGGTTTTGATTGAAGCTTGTAAATTTATCAAAAATAAAGGAGAGAGTTTTGTTTCTTTAAACAAGTTCACCTTGCATTAAAAAACGAGTTTAGGTAAAACAACTTGAATTAATTAATCGGGACTAAAGATATCAAAATTTATCAGAAAAAGAGAGATGACACAGTTTAATTTGTTTGTTTTAATTTGACAAAGTAAAATTCAAGGTTAAGTAAAAAAAAAATAGAGTAATTATTTCATACCAAATTAATACTTATAAAACACCCAATGAACAATCTAATTAACGCAGTCCAAAGAAAAGAAAAGAATCTTTTCCGAGGAAAATATCTTTCTATTTTAACACTTATTATTATTATTATTATTATTATTATTATTTTATTGTTTTATTATTAATCTATTTATTTCATGATTATTCAAAAAAAAAATCCATTATAATAATATATTTGTGTGTGTATATAATACACCAAAAAACTTGTTAACCTTAATTGAAGATTTTCAAAGCGTTTCAAACATCGACAACTGATCATTAAAAATTCTGATGTGAAACTTTCTGGTATAATCCACGTTTATGTAGTGACTCGAGTTGTCTTATTTTACAAAAACTTGGTCTTCTTTAATTTAAAATTTCAAAAACCACATGCTCCGTTCAATGATTTAGGTCAAAACTTAACAAGTCATAAATGGACCACATCAAGGGCGCAAAAGACACAAAAAAAAATATTATAGATATAAGTATATTTTAAAAAATATAATAAAATAATATACTATTAAAAAGAATAAGTGAAAAAGATGCTCCTATATTTATTGTATTTCTCGTTCCTTATTTCTTCAAAAATAAAGATTACAGTAACTCTATCTGTTAGACGAAGAAAATGACACTAAATCAGCTGCAAGTTGTTTCACTATACCTACTTGGTGACCCCAAGAATGTCCACATGCCACCGCACCTTTTTTATAACAAGGGTTGAATAATTTTGGTTACTCGTTCTACGATTAGATATGTTATTTTATCAGGTTGATTTAAATGATTGACATCATATTTTGAAAGTTAATTAAATACTTACATATATTTTTAGTCATCTATTCCAAGATATTTTATTGGTCTTCTAATAAAACATTTTTTTTATTTTTTTATTTTTTACGCAAAATGTTATTTTTAGTCCATAATATTAAACAATATTGGTGACATTTCAGTTAACATGCATTGATATAAACCTTTCTCACTTTAATTGTAAGTTCAATACCAGCCAAAATCTTTTTATTAAAATCAAACATTTTGTAACCATCAATAACACAAGCCTATTTCTAGGAATTAAAAATAATATTTTGCAAAATTTAATTCCTATAAAATAAAAATTTTAATTGAAAAAATTATCCGCAGTTTGGAGTTATAAAAATATACTTAACCTAAAATATAATATATCTCGTAATTTAATAATAGTAATAATAAATTGTAGTTATGTTACTTACGCTGATTAGCCGAAGCAAACAGCTGTGTTTTATTTGCCGAGTCACATTACTGGTTTTCTTTGACCAAACCCTTTCGCAATTACCCACCTTTCTTGACACAATCAATCATTAATAAACTAATAAAAAAAGACACAAACAAGTTCCAACGTTATCCTTCGTCAACAATCCAAGGTATATATAAGTAGAATCCATCGGTTTAAAACAGAACACAGAATACCAAATACCAAAATCCAACAACACCTTAAGCTTCTGCTGATCTTTCACAAATTATGGTTATGGAGAAACAGCTAAAACTCAGGAACAAAATCTTGAAGGCACTACCAAAAGCAGTTGCAGCAGTCACCATGACATTTCAAAACCCTCCCTTCAGCCCAGGAAGGGACCATAAATCAAAATCTATCGTCCCCATGATACCCCATGAAGCTAGAAGAAAGACCCACATCGATGGAATTTATTCTCAGGAACCCACTTCACCGAAAATCTCGTGCATGGGACAGATCAAGCACAAGAAGAAACAGATAAAGCAAGCCAAGAAGACTAAGAGCATGAACAGGCGAAAAGAAGCCAAGAACGTTGCTTGCAACAAATCATCGTCTGCTTCGAGAGACCCAGAGGTAAAGAAGCACGCTTCAAAGTTTCAGAAGATGATATTATTCAACTCGGCGAAGCCAAAATCTGAGGGAAGGAAATCCAATGCTTCTGCTCCGGGAGATATCAGTAATAGGGATCATGGTCTTGGTGAGGCAGCACGTGCACCGCACGTGAGTCAGATGAGAAGGTTTTCGAGTGGACGTGACGCTCTTGCTGGTTTTGATTGGAGGGTGGCTCAGGTGGCGCCAGATGAAGAGGAAATTGATTACTATTCCGATGATTATAGAGTGGATAGTAGTGATGGTGAAGAAGAGGAAGAAGAGGTTTTGATCCCTTTTTCTGCACCCATTTTGGTTGGTGGTGGTGGAGTTGGTGTGCTTAATTTGAAGCCACGCAAAGAGATTAACCTGTGGAAGAGAAGAACCATGGCTCCACCTATGCCTCTTCAATTGCACGGGGCAAACTGATTCGTTTGCTCGTGACAACAATGTACGAAGATTGATTTGTTCTTTGTTTTGGTTTTGAAACACTTTTTGTGACGATAAATATTTAGTTACAGTCAAATAATGTAAAATTGCAAGAGGTTGTGGTAGACATGTATGTACTGTACAAATATATGGGATCAAAATTGTGATATTTACTCCAATCCAATCTAAAGTTTAGAGATAAAGAAGTTTTAACAGTAATTTCTGGATGCAAGTTTTAATGTTATGAAAATATCATTTTCCACTCATTTTTTTATAGACAAATATTTCACAATTCCTCTTAGTGATAAAATATTATATTTGTATGACGAAAATAAATTAAATAAAATTTTGAAATAAAGTAGTAATAATAATAATAATAATAATAGTAATATATATAGTTGTTGAATAATTGAATAAAATATAGAAGTGGCATCCTTGAAGTTAAGGTAATTGGGGTTTTATGCTTAAAGATGAAAAGAATATACTTTATTTATTCCTTCATCCTAAACACAATATTATAATTGTGTAGAAACAATAACTAATTAAAAAAATAATTAATAAATTAGATATGGAATGTATATAATTTTATTTGATTTTTTTAAAATAAATGCTTTTTTTTACAATATTTGTGAATATGAATTAATTGTTTGACCTTACTCTATATTTTTAACTTGTTAATTGATTTCATGAAGTATATTTTTTTAGTTTACTAGTATAGTTTATATTTACACATCGTAAATTTATTTTGTGTCTCAACTTTCTTATTGTTGACCTCAATTAGATAATAACCAATTTAACCTTTAATAAGTCATTCAATCTCGATTAAGACATTATTAATTTAATCTCACTTAGAATATTGTCGATTCAATCTAGATATAATCAATTGATATCAGTCAAACAATTGTTAACTTAACCTTAATTAACATGTTAACATATGGTCAACTCAATCTCAACCAATTCATTATTGACATTATACCAGTTAAAGCTTCCTAACCCAACCTTAATTGAAATAATTTTTTTTACTCAATCTTAATTGAAAATTTTTCAAAATTAGTGTTCAGACACTTATTAAATCTTAGTTAGTTTTTTTTTTTTTTATTGAGCTCTGTGAAGATATATTTCTATCAATCATCTTTTAGTTTATTTCAATCTAAAGTTCATCAAATAATTTTTTTTTTGTAGTTTTGACTAGAAGATTTTTCAACTCAATTTGAACTAGAATATTTTAAACTCGTCTCAAATTTAAAACATCATTCCTTTAGTCTTAACTAAAATATTTCTATTTTCTTAACGAATAAATATTCAGTTGGACTTCAACTAGAATTTTTAACTTATTTTTTTCAAATTAGTTTATATTTTAAAATTAGTTTTGAAATTGATTTACAGTTTAAAACCAAACTGGATTTGATAAAAAAATATTTTAAAACCAAATTTAAACTATTTTTTTAAATTGAAAACATTTTTGTCCAACTAAATATCGAACCATTTAATCCGATTTTATGTCCTCCCCTCGGCAACATAAATACCCCATAGTTGAACGACCAGTTAGCTAAACTTGCCACGGGCCAACAATCAGAATTTCAGGCGAAAACCTGTAGCTAGGCTAAGCCCGTTACTAGTTTCTTTTTGCATTACCATATTTCCCTTCTGCACCTCTATAGGCATGAAAATTCCTTTTTCTTCCTCTAGTTTATAATAAAAAATGAATTCCGAATCATATAATCTAAAAGTTATTTTAATTTTAAATTCCACGACATAAAATTAATTTTTTACATGAAAAATTTTTCAAATCACAATGTTTTGAAGTCATTTTTCATAAAAAAATTATGGATTATATAATTTAGAAGTGTCCCAACACTATCCAAATTTCTAAATTTAAAAAAGATTAATGTAGAAGATTGAAATTAACATAAATACCTAATTTAAACTTTACATAATGAGTTTTAAATTATGCTTAAATTATAAAATGATTCATTTAAATATTCTAGTTTCAATCTCATTTAAACATAAATATTTAAACCGAGTGAGATAATAAAAACTCGTAATAAGAATTGTTTTTATTAAAACTGTATATGATTGCAAATTGTGATATTTTTATCATGTTGCCCGAATAATTTGAGTAACACAATTATTTACGTACAAAAATATAAATTATATGTATTTTTTCCATCATGATACCTGAATGTTTGAGTAAACAACTCACACGAACCTAAAACAATTAAAAAAACTTATGCATTCGCTATATTTTTTATTAAAGATATTCAAGCTGGTTTATATCAAATGCTAAATTCTAAAACTATTAAATTATATTGTGTCCCAAAAGAATGTTAAAGAATCTTCTCTGAATATAGGTTAACACATATACAAATTCCACGTGTATAAATTGAAATGTAAATATAATTAATTAAATGATTTCCCATTTTTTATTTCTATAAAATAAATAATTAATAATTTTTTAAAATTTTATTTTCTGTTAAATTTTTCTATATAAAAGCATATTTTATTATGAACATGTCATATTCTTTTAACAAAATTATCTTTCAAAAATTTGCCATCAAAACAATTATTAATTACTAATAATAATTATTTTAAAACTAATTACTAATAAACAGTTATTTAATACTAGAAAAATAAGAGATAAAAGAATAGAGAAATAAAAGAATACAAATTTTAACTACAAACTGATGCCACTCAATTTGTGCTAGTATTAAAAGAAATTTGAAGTACCGGTATGACCAGCGCTCGACACCGCTGATAAGGCGTCCGACGTAATTGAAATCCTAGAATGACATAAGTGTACTAAAATGATGTTTATATTATATGTTTATCGAATACAAGTAGTATTTTAATTGCTTAATATCAATATTATATTTAAAAAAATCTAAAGTAATATCTATACAAATTTCTTGTACATAACTACTTACTATACAAGTTAACTGTTAATACAACAAGTTTCAAATTGAAATCGTAACGATTTTTAAATATTTTTGCTTCTGCATCGCATATGTATATGCAATGTACATAGTATAATTATTATAATTCACAAACAAATATATATAAATTCAATGATTATATTAAGACTTCACTTATAGCTATAATTTATAAAATCCATATATCTTTTACTAGATTTTCATTTATTTCAAACATCAATATCATTTTGAATCATTTAAAGCACAAATGGATCTATAATTTATATGGCACATAAATTTATCATCTTTTCAAAAACTCATATTAAGTTAATTACCGTCAGATATTAATATCTAATTCAATATTTAAAATTATCAATAAATTTAAGAGAAATCTTAACATCTAATATCCACTTACTATTAACTATTTTTATATATATGAATTCTCTTATTTTTATTAAAACATAAATATTAATACTTAGTAAACAATCAAACAATAATTTATATGTTATCCCAAATACATAACTTTAATTCCAAACACATTTTATTATTCATATTAATACTTACCATTGAATTCAATTCACAATAGGCTATCCACACAACTTTTAAGATCTTTTATATTATCAAAGCATATACTTACCTACTAAATTATCATATTCTACTGTATCAACAAAGATTACAAAACATATAAAATTTACTATTTCATGAAAGTACGTTAAATTTCATCAAATAATCTTCCTGAATTTTATAACATGTATGATGCATCATGTGCTGCGAGTTTTTAATGTTCCTCCTGACTTTGTTTGTATTCATCTGCCAGCAGTTTTTTGCTGTTTTGTTTGTTCGGTAGTTTCTTAACGTGTACCATTTGAATTAACTAAATCTGGATTCTTTAAATATGCAATTGTAGGTCCCATAACACTACTAGCTAAAATCTCCATTTTATTATTTGATTATATTTGGAAAGATAACATCTTCATCAAAAGGAAGATAAAGACTTCATAACAAAGTATAAAAGTACTTTTCGCCCAAAAATTTTAAGCATTACTTTAAAATACTTTCATAAAATCATTCACCATCTATAGCCCAAGTTTTCAAACTTGGAAGGTGGATTGCGATATTTTCGTGGTGTAAATGACGCATGAATCATGATCATATTGCTCATACCCGTGCCTCTACTTTCCATGGAGAGAAAAGGAACCTAAAATCTTCCACAAAGTAAAAGATCCTTTCCACAGAAAGTGGTATATGGTTTTTTTTTTCAGAGATCCAGATCCTTTCCACACACACAGAAAGAGCACCTTAATTTTCCAAATTGATGCTTTGATGTAAATGCTACCTGTGTAATAAACAGACCTTTTTCACTTAATGGGTTTAGTGGTTTGCACATGCCCCTGTCTGAATTCCATTAGGTGATAGATGAGAAATTTAATTTCGGTTTAACAATGAATTTAACCAAAACTATCTTCATGTTAAATTCGCGTTTTCTATTTAAAACCATTCATAATGGATAATAGAGGCTTGATATCACATAAATTTAAAAATTTTATATTAAAAATACTTAATATTAAGATTACGTCACTTTATATAACAAATTATATTAGGATTATGTGACTGCTTAATTCAACTTCATATATTCATTGAATTACACATTAATACTTAAAATATATATTTTTTATTAATATCTTCCCTCTCTGACGTATTTCTTTTTAAATAAATACTAACAACGATGTTTAAATAAATAATTTCTTGTCATATATTTTAATTTTATTAAATAAAATTAAACAATACTCATAAGTAATTCTCTCACTAATATAATCTTTTAAGGTACACTTAGTACACATAATCAAAGATAGTGACTTAAAACTTATGAACATGCAATCCCGTTAACTTTTAAGACCATCTAAAGTCAGTTTTAATGAGTAATATCGGCCTTCAACATCAACGATCGCCAAATTGATCACGAAAAAAAACCCGAAATATATATATATATATATATATATATATATTTAAAGATTTTTTATTTAAGTTAAAATCCTATCGCTCAAGCGATGATGTTTTTATTACTCGCGATTTTATTACTCGCGACATTGTCGTTCAAACCAAAAAAATAACAAAAATAAAACTCTTTATTCGAGTTAAATTTAGCTTAAAAAAAAATCTCACTCATATATTTTTTATAATGAAGTTATAAAGTGTTTTGGAATTGAGTAATATTATGTATATATACATATAAGTAGATGAAAAAGTGTAAATATGTTATTTGATAAATGATGAATATTATGATTAATTGTTTAATTGATAGTTTAATATTGATATTGTGAGATGTATATGGTGTTGTATGTAGGATGCGTATACATTTAAGGTATTGAGAATATTGTCAAGTATATGCTTAGATTCATATGATATGTGATTGTATTATATATATAGTATTGTATTTTGCATCTAGATATAGTTTTGTATTGCACTAGTGTACGGTGAGAAATATATAGGATGATATTTGTACTATCAAGCATAAAAGTTGGATTATTTGATAACACACTCATCGCTTTTACATCAAGTACATGATACCCTATTGTTAGGTATCTAAGTGTGAGTCTAACTCTCACATTGAGTAGAAATGATAAAGTTGAGTAACATATAAGAAAGAAGACTCGTAAACCCAATGCCTTAAAGGTTTTGAGTTGAAGTTGGTGTCATTCTCTTATATAGGTTAGACTTTATTCTCATCCTTGTTTAGCAATGTGTCCCATTTAAGTTTGTAAATAGAGTTGACAAATAGAATGCTCGGTCCCTTATGAGAGATTTTTCCTTTATATAAATGAAATAGTTCAATGAGAGGAGAAAAAAAATTTTCTTAGAAAGTATACAATAAAATACAAAAACAAAACTCATTAAAGAAAGAAATATTTTTGACTTCATTAATTGTCTAATCACATAAACCAAAACATGAAATACTAAGAAACAAAAAGAAATTATTATGTCAATGTTTCTTATAACATATATGCAAAAAAATAACCACTTTAATGTAACGAAGTAAGGAATTGAAATTGGATTTTATCAATGATACATCAATTTGGTATTACTCTTTGATTGAACATTGTTATTATTACGAGTCTTTCAGAAAATATCAAGTATAATAAATTATTTTTAATCACTAAGATACGTTTAAGGATTATTATATTCTTACATAAAATATATTTAAATGTATTTTAAGAATTATATGATTTTCTATGAGATAAATATATTTTGATCGAACTTTTATGTCCATATTGTATGAATGGTATTAAAGTTTATTATTATTATTATTATTATTATTATATTAGTTTGCAAGAAACATTATAGATGGTAATTATAAAGGAGATGATATAAAGATCCAGAAATTTATATTGTTTTGGACAAAATTGGTTTCAATGTATTGGTATACGATGACATTAGAGAATATATATATATATATATATACTAGAATTTTAGTAGGATTTACATAAATTATTATATTTAAAATTTTAAAATAATAATGTAATTATTATATAACTTTTAATTATATATACTATGTCTTAAAATTGTAGTTGTATATTCCTTATGTGATGGAATTATATAGATAATCAATTATTTAAGTTTACAAGAAAGACGACTAAAAAAATAAAAGTAAAAAAACATTTGCATTAATATATTATTTTTAACTAAAACAAAATTATATTTTATTTTAACATACAAACACTCATTTTAGTTATAATTTTTTTATCCATTTCTATCTTTTTATTTTCTTTCCTATTTATTCTCTCATTTCATTTCACTTTTTTCATTTAAAGAGAGAAAAAAGACAAATTATAATATAAATATTTCACTTTAACATTGTCATAAAATTAAATTTATAAAATACTTGTACTTTCGCATTAAAGTAATGCTATTTTATCCCTCTTTCACTTTTGAAACTATTAAAGATTATAAGATTTACAATGTCATAACACTCAGTAGTTATATTTCATTAGAAAAACTATTTTATCATGAGTACGTATGACGTGAATATGTACATACAAGTCACCACTTAGAAACCTCAACATTTCACAGGGTAAAAATTTCTGGATAGGTAGTTACTCAAGGTGGGGCTTGTACAAAGAATAGTCAAGATATAAACTTTACATTATATAAAAAATAATACTCTCAACAAAATAATAACTAGAAATATTATTTGAGTAAATTAAAAAAATACATTAACTATATTTTAATCTTTTAAAAGTAAATAATTTAATAATACGTGTTTGGAATTCCTAAACTTTAGGTCAACGTCTATAAATTTTATAAATTTTTCCAATTGATGCATTTTTTGTCTCTATTCACTATACAACACAATCTCATCCTATCTTTCATATTTCATAACTTAGAGTTGAATAAGTCATGTGTAAACTCAATAAAAACATTTAATATATTTCCAAATTTTATCATCAAGATCTGTTTGCAAGATCTAAGTGTCAGAATCAACAAATTGTTGTCGCGAAGTCTGATAAAAGCTTATGAATGCAACGAGAGAAGAGAGATTGATACTCTTGACACATGAACAAGAACAATTGTGTTTTATTCCAAAAGGACATATTTCTTCTCCTTTCTAAAGAGTCGTGTTCACCATGTATACCAAAGATCTTTTAAGAATAAAGATCATGTGACTTTTATAAGATAAATTTTAAATCATGAACTCGATTATAAATAATTTCACTTTTAGATCTAATTGCCACACACTAAACTATATTAGTGTCATTTGTGATCAGATCACAAACAATTAAGAGTGGTGTGTTCTCTTAAATTTAGTACAGAAGGCATTAGATTAGATGGCATTATAAAAATTGGATGGTTAAACTTAATGAGTTGAGAGAGAGAGAGAGAGAAAAAACTGGTTCGGCAGATCTAAAGGAAGTGCGGGCCAGATGTCGCGGCGCGTGTGGGGCTTAGGTATTTGGAAGTAAGAACGTGACAAGAGTAAAACCAAAAAAGCAACTCAGCAAGCATCAAGGGCCAGATTCAGACACTGAATGCTCAAACATCACCACGTTACAATACAACCAGCCTAATCCCATCCTCAGTGGTCTCCACCTAATCACACTCTAATATACCCATCAAACATGTGCTCTCCTCTGTTCTATCCTCTTCTATCTCTCTTCTTCCCCTACCCTACACTTCCCACACGACAAAACCCCTTCTTCAATTAATCCAATCATACTTCCTCATTAAAATATCCTCTTCAACAACCACCACCATAAATCCATCCCAGCACAAAAGCATTTCAGATACCCTCAGATTCCTCCGCCAATTAATTCCCCCAAAATGAAGGAACCTACTTCTACTTATCATCACTCATCACTTATACATAATTCTTCTTTTAATGCGCACATCACACACCATTCCCAATCAAAACCAGACCTCAATCTGTTCCAAATCTAAGTAATTTTACGAAAAAAATACAACCCATCCCAAATCAAATGATCAACATTGCAAAATTAAAATTTAAAGTAGAAAGATCAAAATCCAAATTACACCAAGTTCATAATAATGATAGTAATAACAAAAGCTAAACCAAAGATAATAATAATAATAATTATTATTATGAAAAAAAAAGAAAAAAAGGGTACCGGAAACAAGAAACGAGAAGGTGTTTTTGTTGTCCAATTTGACGGCGCTAACTCAGGTTTGGGCGCAATCTTCACTCTCGTGGGGCTTTCTGCAGAGGATCATGTGCATCGGGGAGAAAATCCCAGTTTCACCCCCTCTGGTTAAATAGTCAGCGGTAGTGAAAAGCATCTCATGGACATCAACGGTTCCCTTTGGCGCGATTCCCAAGGCAGCAAGAACAGTGACAACGATGTGGTTCCGCCAGTAGGCGATCCGGCCCATCTTCAAGCGGCTCCACCAGGGCTGAGCCGGCGGCTCAGCCAGATCCCGCTCCTTGACCACAACGAACCCAACCTTACGCGCGGTCTCGGCTATGTCAGCGTAGCTTCTGAGGCCAGGCAAGGCGTTACCCCTCTCAATCCCCTGGATAACCTCCACGTGTTCGGGGTCCTCGCCGCGGTACTTGTCGGTGGTGACCCACTCGTAGGAGACGTAGAGCGCGCCGGGCTTCATTACGCGGAAGATTTCGGCGTAGACCTCTTCGAGCTTGGGCGCGTGACACGTGGCCTCGATGGAGTAGGCGCCGTCGAAGGAGTTGTCGGGGAAGGGCATATTGAGGAAATTGCCGCAGACAACCTCGCAAAGGGAATCAAGGCCAGCTTTTTTGTTGTGGAGGCGGGCGCGGTTCACCTGGTAGTCGTTGATTGTGATGCCCACAATGTTCGCGCGGGAGTGGGCCGCAATAGCCCGCATTGGGCCGCCCACGCCGCAGCCCACGTCCACGACTCTGTCTCCGGGCCGTGCCTGAATGAGATCGACCGCCATCTCCTCGTGGATGCGCGTGGCCTCGCGGTGGGACTTGCCGGGGATCGAGGGGGAGAAGTGGAAGGACTGGCCCCACCCCCACTCGTAGATGTCGGTCACTAAATTGTAGAAGGTGTCCACGAAGTCCGGTACTTTCTCCGCCTTCTCGATCTCCTTGGGGCGGCGGAAGAACGACCAGTACTGCTTGTAGTTGTCCTGGACTTTCTCCGCCGAGATGGAGCCGCCGGACAGATCGGTGGCGCGCTTTCCCTTCTGCTCGGCGGGGCCCAGAACGCACACAAACCAGTAGATGCCGCCGGCGATGAGCGCTCCGGTGCAGAAGAGAGAGATTGAGTCCATTGTGGGTTTGCTGGTGTGGGAGTGAGAGAAGTGAAGAGAAGAGATTGAAGAAAAAGGAAAGTTTATTTGTGAGGTTTACTTTCTGAAGTGGGCCTTTGGGCTTGGTTAACCTCTTGTTAATTTATTCGCTGGACTTCTCCCAACTCAGTTTTTTTTTTAATCTTCATCCACGTGATTGGCACGTGAATCTTCCTTCTCTGTATTTTTTTCTTACAATAACTATTGTTGTCATAATTTATATTTGTTCCAAAATTATAGATGTTTAACATGTGAAGATGTCATTTACAATATTTTTTTATTATTATACCCTTACCTATATGTCATTAATTTAACAAAATTATTATATTTATGGCAGTATATATAACTATGATCATTATTGCTTTTTAATGGATCTGAACAGCTATAATCTTGAGAGAGAGAGGGAGAGAGATGTATGCTTACCTATATGTTTTAAAACATTAATCTTAAAAAATTATTATAGTTATGGGAGTATATAGAACTATGATAATTATGCTTTTTAATGGATCTGAACAGCTATCATTTAGAGAGAGAGTGTACGGTCTATTATAATAATAAATAATCTAGTATTTTTATGGCAGTATTTTAATGAAGTTTATTTATTACTAAAATTTAATTTTCCGACGTATTGACTTTTCTTCTTAATTAAATATATATTATTATAATATTTCTCATGAAAAAGTTACAATTTTTTTTTCCTTTTTCTGACTTGGTTTCAACACCCGTTTCTTCTTTCGCACCTACCTCTATCTCATCTCCTTGCCCATTTTAGAAAAAACTCGATAAACTTCCTCTTATATAACCAGCATGACATTTGTGTTTTAGAGGATTTCTTGCAACATAAACTGTGATGGTAACCATCATATTTTCCACTTTCTAAAACTTCCTTTCTAAACCACTCAACTCTCAATTCAATTTTACAAAGCTTATGTAAATACAAATTATTTCTCTACTTTCATTTGCCTTTTCATGCACACACATCTCAAAACATCAAAAAGTCACCCTTATAAACAAATAAAGCTATAACAATCAACTTTATACCAAGAATGCTGGGAAAATCCGAAGGAAAAATACTAGGAAGATATCACAAGAATAAGAACTGAGCCAATTTATATGAGGGAATGACATCACCTCCAATCCAAAATCTTAAGGGAAATATTACAAGAATGAGAACTGAGTCAACCCATATAAGGGAAAGACATCACCTCCAATCCAAAATCTTAAGGCGTTGAGTTTGTGAATCTTCTTTTTTATATGTTGCTCAACTTTCTCATTTCTACCCAATGTGAGACTTAGACTCACACTTGAATACCTAACAATCTTCCCCTCAAGTGAGAGTCACTCCTCCACCACATTGATACACTCCCCCTCGAGCGGAAGCAATTTCAAACTCGAGTACATTACTGTTCACACACTTATACGGGACATACTTGCCTGAAATCACCATCAGGACACGCTTGCCTGAAATCAACATCAGGAAGACTTTTAAAACCCGAGTACATTACTGTTCATACACTTACACGTGACACGCTTGCCTGAAATCACCATCAGGAAGACTTTCGATACAGGGTCAAACTGTACTCGCCCAAGTTGTAAACTAACGGCTTTGATACCAAGAATGAGAACTGAGCCAACATATAAGGGAATGACACCACCTTCAACCCAAAACCTTAAGGCGTTGGGTTTGTGCGTCTTCTTTCTTATATGTTGTTCAACTTTCTCATTTCTACCCAATGTAGGACTTAGACTCATACTTGAATACCTAACCAAGAAAAACAAATTCATTAAATACGACCTTTAGTTTGAATTACAATATTATCGTTCATTAATAATCAACTTTTTATTCTATCAATCTCTTCTTGTAACTTGTTTCTAAAATTCCAACTTTTTTTTGTTACCATTAAATATAACATTTATTGAATAAAATGTGAGATGATAATTTGTTTATTTACTATTGCCTTAAACATGTAAACAATTGAAAAGGGTGAATTTTAAAGATTAGTCGTTATTGTAAGTTCTTTCATAGAAGATATCATAAATTAATTTTACTATTGACGAGATATATCTTAGCTGATTACACCATTATAAATGATTAATTAAACTTTTGTGTATATAAATTGAATTTTCATTTGTTGTTGAAGTTTAAATATATAAAAAAATCATTGAAATTAAACATACTACAACATTTGAAATGGAACCTTGAAAAGGAGGAAGAAAAAAAAAAAAAACTTGTGAACACAATAATTACTGCTGTAAAACTAATCTATGTCATAAGTTAGATCTCTTTTAATTAGTCTATGTCTTGAGGAATAAGTAGACCTTAGGAATAGAGATATTTTAATTCCTCGTGAAGAACTATGGTTCGTTAGTGATAATAGTTAGTAATAAAAGTTGGAGTCATTTAAGTCCAGTGGAAGAAAAAGTGATAAATAATTAATTAAGTGCAAATCGCTATTAGGAATGAAAAATAGTACTAAATTCCACCCTTGCCTAAAAATAGATTAATCCCACCAAAAACATAGATCATAGGAGGTTTGTAATGAATGGTTCTAGCGAGATTTTAATTCCCTATGAACTGGTCCTCAAAAAACTAACCAGCTAAAAGATCTCTTCTTGTTTTAACTTGGAACTCTTGTATCATTTTACAATGTTGAAAGAATCAAGGATCTTTTCCGTTAGTTTAGATATTTGAAACAACTTGGCATAGAAAACTCCGATATGTTTTGTCCTCACACGAGTTTTAGTTGTCCACTTGTTTTTCTTAATTTATTATTCGATTGATTTGTAAAGTTTTATTGGATGAAACTTGAAATAGTGTGTAATCGTGTCAAGGTCTCGAAATCTATATTTGGTCTTTGTAAAAGGTACATTTAGGCGTAATTAACTGCTATTTTGTATTAATGACTTTTAAATATGTCATAAAACCCACAGTTAAAAGACTTAATGAACCTGTACTTAAAAGCACTTTTAAACTTTTAATTGTAGTTCAAAATATATAATGTTAAAATATGATTATTATAAACAGTAGTATTAATAATATTATAGTATTATTACTGCCTTTCCTTAAATATATGCTGGGTTGTTTTCTCTGAATATTTTTTCAAATGGTTTGTAATATAGCCTTTTCAATTACAATAAATAGATTTATAAAAAAAAAGAGTCTTGAGATGTATCAAAAAACACGTTTTTAATTAACAAATTTTATAAAACTAATTTAAAATTTATATCCATTTGTGACACAACTAACAACTCCAAATAGTTTGTATCCCCTTGTGACTAATTTGTCACCATATTACAGGTAAAATGGTATAGCACGATTTCATTCATTGTTTTGTTTTGTATTGATGCATATTAAAGGATAATAAAAAAATTAAATAATGAAAATATTGGATAGTATACTTATTATTAAAGAAAAACGTATACTCAGGGAGTAAAAAAATAATTTTTTCCATCTAAGATTGTAGAAATAGAAATATAATTATTTGATTTGATTTACGTAGAATAATGAATACTTATTTGCAACCATTTATTTATTTTATTGAGACAGTAAATAATTCATTTTTTATAATTAAAATGTGTGTGGTTCATTTTTTATTAATACTACGTTACAGTTTTTCTCAAAAATATTAATTTATGAGTTTGGATTGTTTTTCTTAATTGATTATATCATTTTACTACTTTTAATACATTTTAGGAATTAATTAGTCTTAAAGTAAAATAAATTGAGTATGACCAAATTAATTAATCGAGACTATTCAAGTAATTTAAATTATAATTTTTTCTATTGATGCATATTAAAGGATAATAAAAAATTAATGATGAAAATATTGGATTGTGTACTTCTTATTAAAGAAAAAACGTATACTCTGAGAGTAAGAAAGTAATCTTTTCTATCTAAGATCGTAGAAATAGAAATATATTAATTTGATTACAGTTACCTAGAATAGTGAATACTTATTTGCAACCATTTATTCTCTAAATTTATTTATTTTATTATGACAATAAATGATTCATTTTTTTATAATTTAAATATGTGTGGCTAATTTATTTTGTTAATACTATGTTATAATTTTTCTCAAAAGTATTAATTTACGAGTTTAGATTGTTTTTCTTAATTGATTATGTTATTTTATTAATTTTAATACTTTTTAGGAATTAATTAGTCTTAAACTGAAATGAATTATGAATGACAAGATGAATTAATCGAGACCATTAAAATAATTGAAATTATAATTTTGTTATGATCAATCTTAATTTCTAACTTTTTCTCGCATTTTTCTATACTCTTCTAAATATTATACTTACACGATCAACTAACAATAATTCTTAGAGAAAAATCAATCTCAATAACCAAAACTAAGTGAATAAGAATTAATTTAGATAGAGATAGAGTAAGCAATTTGAAAAAAAAAAAAAAAAAAAATTTTTT
>Ga0209489_105394_pt1 | contig 22217 bp, 11 predicted proteins | sample SiratrowhiteBW_FD_187527 | JGI IMG/M metagenome (GOLD analysis project Ga0209489, IMG submission 187527) | Root nodule microbial communities of legume samples collected from California, USA - Siratro white BW (SPAdes) (version 2) | ecosystem: Host-associated > Plants > Roots > Nodule | place...
ATTTCACTTTAAACTAATATATATATATATTAGTTTAAAGTGAAATAAGTTGTGTATAACAATTATTTTTTCTCATGAAGAAAGAATGCTAGTCTTTAGATATAAATAAAAGTGCTTTTATTTTATAAGTTCATTAATGACTCTAAAAGATAATTGTTGGGTTTACTGAAGATAATGAAGAGAAATTCACTTAAAAAAAAGTCTCCCACACTTAGTTAATAAGAATATACGAAATTATAAGTGTTAAATTATTAGATGGTATACGTTATTAACTTATTATGTTATGAGAGCAACTGCATCAGTCATAATGTAACAAGTAATAAAATTATGATTCTTTTCAAAGGATTTGTGTAACATAAAATAATAACTATAATTATAATAGATTCATATTTAAGATTTTTTTTCATAAATTGATGATATGTGCATAAATTAAAAATAATTAAAAGAATATTTTATGTTTTTATTAACAATTGAAAGAAAAAAAAGGATTAATAATAATATGATAAACTTGTCAGGGTTAAATCTCATCAATTTTTACTCTCATGTATAAAAATATTTATTTTCTTTCCTATCATTAATCAATGTCAATCAATAAAAATACTCAACCTCAAATCCTCAGCAGATGAGTTTAAGATTATCTATTAAACGTCAATTCCTTAATTAATTATATAAAACAACCTTGCGTTCTCACAATGATCTTAACACAACGATTGAATCACACTCTATTACTAGACACGAGCTTTCATTTGGTAATTTAATTCAATCTAGAATCAAGAGATATTTTTCAATAATCAATAATCGAGTTATGAACCAACAGAACATGCATTATGTATGAAATTAAAATATTGATATAATGGAAGAAAAGACATAAATATTAAAGCAGAAACGATTACATAAGAGTTTAAAGATTTAAACTAACCCCGACAATAGAGAATTTAGCTCCTCATAAACATGAGGATACTAAACCTTACAATAGAGTAGCAGAATACAAAGAATAATAAACAAGAAATCCTAAAACTGCCTTCCAAGAGTGATTTTTTGAGCTCCAATAGCCTAAGATGCCTAACCCTAGTATGAGAAATTATTAAATAAATTATAAAATTTGATGCTCGTGCCCAGCTCAAGTCTATTGCGCCGGGCTCCATTGGATTCTGTTACTATTACAGCTCTGAGGCCAAACTTGTGTTGGGCCCATATAATGTGTGTCGAGCGCATTTATCTGGAAACGTTCTCAGGTCCTCTTGTGTCGGGCTTAGGTTTGTTGAGTTGGGTGTGGCTTCTTTTACTCCAATGTTCTCTTTTCTATCACCCTTTCAAGACTTTCATCCTCCATCTTCTAATCCAATACTTTTTTTCTCAAATTCAACCAAAATACTAGAAATTAGCAATTAAATCCCTTTACTGACTCTCATAATCAATTATTAACAAAAACCAAATAAATTTGACAATTAAGCAAATTTTAAGGGTGAAGGGAGTTGTTTTTTGTCATAAAATAGGTCAATAATGTCATATAAATCCACTCTACCAAACTCTCCTAAATGTATAACCTTACTTGTCCTCAAGCAAAGGTAACTTGGCATAAATAAACAATTATTCCACAATGATATAACAACTCAGAACTAATTCACCAATCATATCCAAATTCAATCAAACATGCTTCTCTTCACCTCAACTCATGAATGAACAACTATATCTCATCAATTCTCAACTATGGTACTCTAATGTAACAATAATAGGCAATACATACAAGTTTCCACATAGACAAAAGTATTTTCACTCAAGCACTCTAAGATCTCTTCTCTTATCCACAATTTAAATTTACTTTTTATTTCAAGAGCCAACACTTTTCAACAACAAACAACGTCAACAAGGACTTTTATTGGCTTGTAATTTGGTTGAGCTAAGAAAAATATTGGTTTTTCTACTCTCCTTTTGCTTCAACCAATGATCAACTTTCCCCCAAACTTATTTATTTCAATATCTGAAATTTTTATTTTATCAAATTTTTTTTAATGAAAGAAAACACAATCTTTGACAACTTTACACCCCTTTCTGATTTTTTCAGATATTCTCCCCCAAACTTAAATGTTACTAACTTCTTGAACTCTTTGTTCTCCTAACTTAAACTGAGGTAGCCAAACAGAGTTCACAGTTTCAAGGACAAAAAAACAATATCATTTTAAGGGCTAAAAAATGGTACAAATGTTTTATTCAAACAAAAGGTTGGCTATTGGCTCTAGCTAAAAATATAAGCAAAAATGACCTTTATCATTTGTTACATGCAATTGAACTACCGACACAGAAATCTCAAGCAAAATCAATTATGAATTATTAGTGATAGTACTTACCTGAATGACTCTAAGGCTCAAAATCTCACTTGGTGTAAGTTAATGCATCTCCAATCACATGAATACAAATGAAAAACCATAACTTCAATTCTATTCACAAATCTCAATGAAAAACACATCCATAATTTATCATCAATGATAGTTCAATTAGTCCAAATTGTCTACCAGTGTCTTATAATAGTTATCCAACCAAATTTCCCAATAAAAATAATAGAAAAGAAAAATAAGTAAAATAAAAAAGCAAAACAAAATAAAAAAGAAATAAAAATAACTTAGTCGTCCCTAAATGTCTCTAAAGATCTGGTTTTCTTCCTCTGCCTTATCTCTGGCATCGTCAATGCTCTACCTCCCCTTCTGAATTGGTCCTGGATCCGGGCCAAGCAACATAAGTAGAAAACTCCTAAACTGAGGGTAAATGAAATCTGTTGGATTTCCAATCTTTGAGGGTATCTATGGTCATAGCCTAAGCCCTGTACATCGCGTGCATTGAAGCATAAAAATGCTCTTTACTTAGACTCTCCCTCTTGGAGGTGGTATGGATGCCACTAAACCCTCTCCCACCATACAATATCTATTGATATAATTTATATCAGTAATTTGTCGAGTCGCTCAAAAGGAGGGAGTGATACATCCATCCTAGCTTGTCTATATGAATGTGTAATCAAGAAGGGTGTTTGAGGCCAACTATGATACCTGAAGTGTTAGCACACTGATGTATCAAATACAATATGCTTCCTTATATTCAAAGTTCTTCCATACACAATGCAATAAAGAATCTTTGAACTCACTTTAGTTATATCAGATACATCTTGGCCTAATAACCTCTTGTTAAGTCATTTGACATAATTCAAGAGATTTAGAGTAAAATTTGATTAAAACTCAAAAGTAACCAATTATTTTTTACAAGAAACAAATTACTTATAAAAACATGGGTTTTAGCAGATTTCAAGCTTATAAAGGATTGATTTCATTATGAAAATAAGCCCAAAAGTATCATAAAAATAAATGTTATTAATACCTTAGGAATCAATTATCATGCCATGAATCAACAAGACATACATTAAGCATAAAATTAAAATACTAACATTGAAAGAAAAAGATATAAACACAATATTGATTATATGAGAGTTTAGTAGGTTACATCTAACCCCAACAATAATGAGTTTAGTTCCTTATAGACATGTGAACCATAAACATACAAGATGATCAGTGAAAGAAGATGATGATTACACCAAAAACCCTAAAGCGATTGTCCAAGATTGACTTTTTTTTTCTACTTTGGCTCTATGTATAAACCCTAACTCAGACACTCATTAAATAGATTTTGAACGACGTTCGTGCCCAACTCAACTTTAGTGGCGCCGAGCGCAACTCTTTTGTAGAGGCCCAAGATTCAACTCACGCCTGACTCCACTCCCATGGTATTGGGCACGACTATGTTGAATTGTTTCCTTTTTTATGCACTCCTTCATGGGTGTTATATCCTTTGTCTTCATTCTCGGGCTTTCTAGATATTCTTCTTCATGAGCTTTCAAAATATTCTTCTTCATAGGCTCCGCTCTTTTTCTTTACTTCCAGTGCTTTTTGTTATATTTTTAAGCGAAATAATGGAAATTAGTGCAACTTACGATTACCAGACATAAGTAATCAATTTATTAACAAAAACCTAATAAAATAAAGAAATAACTTGCTTTTTATTTCAAGAGCCAACATTATTCAAAAGCATACAACATCTCAAGGACTTTAATTGGTTTGAAATATGGCTAGGCTAAGAAGAAAGTAGGTTTTTTCTGAATAATTAAAATACTTCAAGCAAAGAGAGCAATTTAATCATATCCAATGTATCGTATAACCAAGTTACATAATTTATTATAGTTAGCACCAATGGGCCGTTGTGAAGATTTGATGAAGCCAACCATGTGAAGAAGTTCAAGACCATGTGATCATATGTCGAATGCATGAAGATTTCATGAAGATTGAAGAGCTTGGTCTAGAACCTAGGATTGTGTGTTGTGGGGTAAGTTTGAGTTCAAATCAGTGATGCATGCAATCTTAATCAAGGATAAGCTCCATAAGTATTTTCTGATTTAACAAAAGATTTGAGAAATCATTAAAATTAGAACTTGCATTTTAAATAACTGTTTTAACTAACTTGAGAAAAACAATCGACTGTTTGACAAAACAATCGATTGAATTTTTAAGACAGTTGTCTATAAATAATTGGCTCATTTTTTAAAACAGATAATGAAATCATTCTAAACATTTTTCTGAGCAAGAACATTGTGTTTTCAAAGAGAGCAAAAACGCCTTCTTGTCTAGTGATCAAGATCAACCAATCATTTTCATCAAGAACTATTTTTCGGATTACTACTGGAACTTTGAGTTGTCTGAGACAATTTCATCACTGATCTGATCATCAGACTAAGCCTTCTATATCATTTCTTTATTACTTTTGTAATCTGTTGAATAGAAGTGCTTGCTTTGCTGAGTCTGTAATAATTCTTTCATTGTACTGAAGGTTATTCTGTTGTGAGTTACTTGGGTTAGTAATTTTGTTTGTACAGTGGGTTCTGTACAGGTTGTAACTTGCTGAGGGGATCAGCAAGGGGTTTTCTGGTATATACAGTGGAGTCTGTATAGTTCCAGGTTCTGCTGTAGGTTTCAGCAGATTGTCTTCTACGGGGAGTAATGAATTCTTGCGGGTAGCAAGTTATTGTTTTTCTGTAAACTGATCTAGTTTGATCTTTTTATAGTGGAAATCCTTACTATGGAGTAAGGGACTAGACGTTTCACTGCAACAAAGAGAATTCTGAAATACTTGCAAGGAACTACAAATGTTGGGTTATGGTATCAAGGTGAATTTAGTAGGCTATTCTGATTCTGATTTTACAGGTTGTAAAATGGACAGGAAAAACACACCAGTGGAACATGCCATCTATTAGGATCAAGTTTGATATCTTGGCATAGTAAGAAACAAGCATGTGTTGCACTATCAACTGCTGAAGCTGAATACATTGCAGCTGGTAGCTGCTGTGCACAAAGCTTATGGATCAAGCAACAATTAAGTGATTTTGGTCTTAACTTGTCTAAAATTCCATTATTATGCGACAACACCAGTGCTATTAATCTTACAAAGAATCCAATTCAACATTCAAGGACTAAGCATATTGAAATTTGCCATCACTTCATTAGAGACCATGTCAATAATGGTGATTGTGAAGTTCAGTTTGTTAGTACTGAAAATCAACTTGCTGATCTTTTTACTAAACCACTTAATAAAGAGAGATTTAACTTCCTTCGAAATGAACTTCGGATTATTGATTTCAAATTTGTGAAATAAATCAGTTTATGCTTAATGGATTATTGGCTGATTTTATGACATTTTTACAAATTTCAGTATTAATTTCATTTCTGAATAGTTTACTGGATCAGTTTTATTTTTACAGATTGCTTTACCAGTTTCGATTTTCTTACTGTATCAGTTTTAGTTTTTCATTTACTGTATCAGGTTTAATTCTTTATCAGTTTCATGTTCACACTTAAAGGCTTTTGAATTATGTGATAGTTTGCTGGGCTTAAATCTGTTTTAATTTTTTAATACAATGTTAAAGATGACAGAATATTAATATTTGATTAAATGTTAATTCTGGATGCATGTGAAACTGCTTTGGAGTTACAACGCAACTGAAGTGAAGCTGCGTAACTGAAAGAATGCGAACAAAACCAAGCAGAGTGGAACTCAGCTAGTTGAAGGGCTGAATAAGACAAAGCAACTCAATATTCATGTTTAGCATGTGAAGAGAGAGACAACTCGCGATGCCACATGGCGCTGCAACAGTGGAGAGTCAACTAGTCAAAAGGCTGTTTTTGAGATCTTCTGCAGCTAAGTATAACCTGCTCTGAATTGATTACTTGTAGAATCTCAACAAACTGCAAAAGCTGTTTTGAGTTTTTGAATTGTCAATCAATGTGTTGTTTTCTATAAAATTATTCTTTCATTAAGTAGAGGGCTGAGCATGCATTCACTCGCACACTACTTCACTGTCTTATTTGTTATGTGTGAGAAACTTAGTTCTCTTGCTCTTCCACAAAAAAAGGCGTCTTCCTCCAACGCACGAAAAAGAACCAAAAGGGCTATGGTTAGACATGCTGGATCAAACAGTGACAACAACGAACCCAACTACCTTGATAGGTGGTTTGTTGAAAACTAGGAAAGCATAGAAGAGTATTACAAGTTGTATAGTAGGAAGATCATCATTACTCCCAAAGTGCCAAGTCTTGAGTGGCTCAAGGAGGAGAAACTTGATGAGGTCCATGACATGCTCAAGTTCCAAAAGCTGGACAGGTTCTTGAAGCTGACTGGGAACACTTACCCATATTTGGTTAAGGTGTTCTTGACCAACATGTGGTATGATAAGGAGAATCTGTACTCACAGGTGAAAGGCACTGACATAACAATCAATGAGGAGGTTTGGCTTAGTGTCACATGCCTGAGGAATGATGGTGTGACTGTGAGCAGGGGGAACACATCAGAATTGGGAAACTTTAACAAAGTTCAGTTCTACAAATCATGCTTGAGGAACCAAGAGTCTGCCTTGAGGACGTTCAATGTAGGAGGACTTGTTGCTACACCGAGAATCCTGGCGTATATTGTGATCTGGGTGCTGAAACCCCGTGGTTTCAACCATGCAACATTGACTGAGGAAGATCTTATACTCATGTACTGCCTCATGAATAAGATCAAGGTTAAATGGGTTAATGTGATTCGTGAGCATCTGTTCAAAGTTGGGAAGAAACTGGAATATCACATACCTTATGTGATACTGCTGTCACAGTTTATTGAATATTTTGAAATATATGTAGAAAGTGAAGTTGTTGAAGAAATCAAGGCGCTAAACCAGATTACCACTGCAAATCTCACCAAGATTGGATTGAGAAAGATGAAAAATAAGAAATGGATTTGCAAACCAGATGAAGAATCAGTTGGAGATGATAAGGAAGAAGAGAAATCCACTGATGACAATGATGAGGATGATGAAGATGAGGACAAAAATTTTGATCAAGCTGAACCAAAACCAGAAACGCCTGCTGCTCTTACTCAAGACTCGTTCTCCAGACTCGAACAGCTCATGTCGGTTCAATCAGTTGGAAGACTAGAACCATAGTCATCACCAATAATGTGAAACACACTTCCAGTTTATTGAAACACAAGTTGAAGATATCCAATCCAAGATGGGGACTTTGTTCTTTCCACCGGACGAATAGGGCATTTACATTGCATATCTAGTGGTGGTTTCTCGTCCATTTAATGAAGTCAATGGGGGAGAATTAAGAGTGTTGAGATTATGAAATTAGGAGTGTTGAGAATAAGAAGTGTTGTGGTTGTGGTCTAGGAGTCTAGGTTGATGTTCAATTTTCTACTACTGTTGTTTGCTGTTTCATGTTTTATGTTGCTGCTACTACTTTGATTTGCTGATTTATCCAACCCAGTCCGAATTTTAGTTTGTTATGTTTAATATGTTGGGTGCACGAATTGTACTGATCAAAGCTTATCATATGTACTCGTGCTTAATATCAATGAAAGTTGTTATCCTTTGTGTTATTGTTTTTCTTCACTATGTTCTGTGAGGTATTATTAACACATTATCAAATTATGGGGGAGCTTTGTGAAAGCTAGTAAATTGATTTAAAGAAGAACAAACATGCATTTCAACTCAACACACCATTGTTTGTCTTCATCAAATTGGGGGAGATTGTTAGCACCAGTGGGCTGCTGTGAAGATTTGATGAAGCCAACCATGTGAAGAAGTTCAAGACCATGTGATCATATGTCGAATGCATAAAGATTTCATGAAGATTGAAGAGCTTGGTCTAGAACCTAGGATTGTGTGTTGTGGGGTAAGTTTGAGTTCAAATCAATGATGCATGCAATCTTAATCAAGGATAAACTTCATAAGTATTTTCTGATTTAACAAAAGATTTGAGAAATCATTAAAATCAGAACTTGCATTTTAAATAACTGTTTTAACTAACTCGAGAAAAATAATCTACTGTTTGACAAAACAATCGATTGAATTTTTAAGACAATTGTCTATAAATAGTTGGCGAGTTTTTGAAAATAGATAACGAAATCATTCTAAACATATTTCTGAGCAAGAACATTGTGTTTTTAAAGAGAGCAAAAGCGCCTTCTTCTTTATTGATCAAGATCAATCAATCGTTTTCATCAAGATCTGTTTTTCGGATTACTACTGGAGCTTTGAGTTGACAAAGACAGTTTCATCACTAATCTGATCATCAGACAAAGCCTTCTATACCCTTTCTTTATTACTTTTGTAATCTGTCGTATAGAAGTGCTTGATTTGCTGAGTCTGTAATAATTCTTTCATTGTACTGAAGGTTATTTTGTTGTGAGTTACCTAGGTTGGTAATTCTGTTTGTACAGTGGGTTTTGTACAGGTTGTAACTTGCTGAGGGGATCAACAAGGGGTTTTCTGGTATATACAATGGAGTCTGTATAGTTCTAGGTTCTGTTGTAGGTTTCAGCAGATTGTCTTCTACGGGGAGCAGTGAATTCTTGCGGGTAGCAAGTTGTTGTTTTTCTATAAACTGATCTAGTTTGATCTTTTTATAGTGGAAATCCTACTGTAGAGTAAGCGACTGGATGTAGGCCTTGAGGAAGGGTGAACCAGGATAAATCCTTGTGTCTTGATCTCTCTTAACTGTTCTTGATAAATCTTGTTGTGTTTCTTGAATTTTCAGAATTGGTTAAACTTTGCTAATTGAATAATTTCATCATCTTTCTGAAAACATCTTAAGTAACTTTTGAAAAACATATATTCTGCTTTAACACAGTCTATTTTTAACAGTTCTAATTCTGATCAATAACCAGTGTATTAATTTTCTATAAATCTGCAGTTTCGCAACTTACTGGGCTTACTGTTCACCAGTTAGTTATTTCAAAAAAGTTAATTTTCATAATTGTTGATTAAAGACAGTTTTCATATACTAAACATAGTTTGTATTGTTTGACAAAAAGTTCTTTAATCAGTAATTCATTACAAACTTGAAATTGATATAATTCTTTGATTTCTTGAATTAATTTTTCAAGAACTGTTTTTACTATACACTGTGTTTTCAAGAACTGCTTTCTGGTCTCAGTTTATTGTATCTGTTTGACTGATATTGTACTGGAACTACTTTTGAACCTTTGTTGTTTGCTTTACATATCATCTTGAGTAGTTTCCATAAAAGTAATTCATTCTCCAAATAGTTTGGGAAAAGTTTTCAAGTGTTCAATTCACCCCCCTCTTAAACTTGGCCAAAACATATTTTACAATTATCAAAGAAATAATAATTGAAATTTAAAGATAAAAACTGAAATTTAAAGAACAAAATGAAATAAAATAAAATAAAATCCTGCAACGGTTTATTCTCTAGCTGATCCTGGTCATCATAAAATATGGTTATCTTTTTCCGCGTCATAAGCATCTGCATCCTTGTTAGAAAAATTGTGCACCAGCCGCAAATCTAACAAGTAATAAATATATTGTTCTCTCCCAAGAGACTTGAGGAACATAAAATAATTTATATGATTATAGTAAATTTAGAGTCAAGAAATAACTCATAATTCAAATCACATCTAAGCATTGGTTGAATAGTAATTGATGTAGCTTGCATGGTCTAGAACTACTAAGGGAGCTTAACCATCTATTGATTCAAAACTTCTATCTGCTAGGATAAAAGTTTATGCTAGGCTAGAAGGGCATCTTGAGAATTCAAATCTAATACTCCCCTATTCTAAGTTGGTGTCCTCCCATTTGGCCTCTCATATCAGTGGATGATGGATTCAATAATTGTAATAGCCTCCTCTGCAATTTTCAGCAATACTAAATCCAAAATCATATTAGTATGTAGTTGGAGTCCATTATAGAAAATTTACACCTGTATCTCTTCCATAAATCCATGGTTAAGGGGCACTTCCTTAGCAAAACTTTATATCTCTCCCAAACTTCACACAAGGGTTCATCACTTCGTTGTACAAAATCGACTATGGCTGCCTTCAACTCAGTATTCTTGGATGGAGGAAAAAATCTGGACAAAAATTGAGTCTCCACATCCTTCCATCTAGTCAAGCTTTGGTTAGCCTTTGATTGAAGCCAAGCCTTAGCCTTTCCAGTCATAGATAATGGAAACAATCTCAATAACAACGCCTCCTCATTATTCCTTGTCAAACCAGCAGTACCACACAACTCATAAAATGTATCTAAATGAGAATATGGGTCATCACGATCCATGCTTGCAAATTGTTGAGAACTAATAAGTTGTAGGAGAGCAGCCTTCATCTCAGCAATCTTTTTATACAATTATATAAAGTGGTGAAGTTTTATTGAGATTGTTGAGATTGAAATGGAAAGTGAATGAATAGATGAATGAAAATTGATGATGTATGATATGAATTGTATGTGATGCGTAGGCATAGTATTTTCAGGAAAGAAAACATTTATGCTGAGAAATAGGATGTGCATTGTCTAAGGATCTAGTTTAACGATTGATATCCTGACTCTACTAGTAATAAGAATCAAATAGATGAATATTACTAGGTGGTGAGAGTCGAAGGAGATTCATATGACTGAAATTGCTGCATGAAAAAGGGTTGGTCAAGACAGTTATATGGATTAACCCTATCATATGAGATTAATGGTGATGAGATGAGACACATTAATCGAGGTAGTATGACAGGTGCAAATCTCGGGGTCTATTCAATGCACGAGTCTTCCAGAAATAGATTGAGTCTGTCTATATTATGTGATGTCTTGAGTTGGATGATAGATGTTGTCAATTGATTGTTAATTCTTAAATGATGTATACTTGTGATTATTTGAGATTAATTGAGATATTTTGAATTACTAGCTTACCCTTTCTTGTTTGTGTTATGTGTTCGTTTATATTGTGATGATCGTATTATACACGGGAGAAGGTAATATTACAAATGGTACTATGGAAGATGCTTTTGAATGAACCAATTGCGGTTTTAAAAGCTTTTTGAAAAACTCTTATTTTATTTATATGCATATATGTGTAAATGTGTAATTAGTTATGTTTTAATTCTATACGAAGAGGGAAATCTTTTGAAGTATAATGTTCATGAATGGTTGGTATATATGTCTATATTGTGCATTATATTTTAACTACTGATTTGAATAAATTAGATGTTATAAATAATTGTTGGGATGTTACAGGTAGCATTGTAACAAATAATTTAAAATCAATTCCACCGAAACATCCATTATAACTTATTTACAACATCCAAATACAATTACTTTAAACACGCAATAGGTCAACAACAATTTTGAAATCAAAAACACACTTTAATCCTCAATCAAAATATATTATATCAACACACAACATTTAACAAAAAAAATATAATCTTATTTCCGACATGTAATTTTATAACACCCTACAAATACGCCATATCAATCATAATTCAACTACTTCATCTTGTATATCCAATTTCTATCCTAATTAACTTTATGAAATTCTCATTTAAGGTAATTCTCAACATTAATTCAATTTACATTAAATTAAAAAATAAAAATAAAAATCAAATCAAATCAATTAATCTCTAACATAAATCAAATAAAACATCAATTTTTCCAAATTCTACATGTTATAACGTTACTAAACTAAAAAATGCAACTAATCTAAATCTTATTTAGTCAAGTTCTAATCCTGCACAAATTGGTTACTGAGTATCTAAAATGCTCCAACTCATTATAATTCATTTAATTTAAACTTAGGATCAAACTCCACCCACTTCCTCAAGTCATGTTTCCTTCTAGGAATTGCTCCAAAACATAGAAAAGTTCTACCTTGACTAAGGATGCCTATTCAAGAGTGAAACATGTCACTGTATACCTAGTCTAGTAGAGATTAATATATTTGACGTTGATCTCATATGTAGTAACAAAAGGCTTACATGAAAATAAAATAAGAAAGAAGAAATTGAAATATAGAGAAAATAAAAAATTACTTTAATTAAATTTTTGATCGGTCAAAATTGATCATCACCTTAACGTTATGATAAGAATCAATCTAGAAAGTTAAAACTTAGAAACAATTAAGATGGTTTGATTTATAAATAAATATTTAAAATTTTGATTTATATATTCAATATAAAATAAAATTAAAACTTTTATTTTTTTAAAGAAACATATTGAATAAATGGTTAGAATATAATAGTAGTTCTGAATAGTATAATAAATTTAATATTGTAATATTAAATGAGTATTTGGTTTATAAAATTATATTTTATAGTTAGAACCTTATTTCTAAAATATTATAATTTAGAATGCTGTTGATGCACAAATTTAAAAAGTGTATAGATATGTTTAACTGTTTCTAAGAATGTATTTAAAATTTAAAGTAATTTAAATAAAAAAACTGCATGCGTATTACATAATAATTTTTCACGGAGAAAATATTATATTCTCATCCTTCTAATGGTAATAAAATATAGAAAAACATAATAATAATAATAATAATAATAATAATAATAATAATAATAATAATAATAGAAGTTACATATTCAAAATTATTTTTAAATGTTAAGAACAAATAAAGGAATACAACATTGTCATGATCATATCCCTAAAATAAATACACTAATAGTAACTATACTATAAAGTGCACATACTCTTGATTGCACATTCAAAAGTAATTTTAATTATTTGTTCGGAAAACCATTAAAATTTTGATTCAAGTGTAATGTTTTAGAAAGGGATTGAACTGCAATGTTAAAACAAACATTCAATCTTATTTTCTTTATTTTTTTTCACACAAGCACACACGTTCAATCTTAACAAAAGAAAGATCATCAAAAAGTTCATATCACATGATCGAAACCACACAGAAAAAGGTTAAAATAATTGCTTTCTACCCATTGTCATCAAAATCCTGTGATGTGCCAAATCACTCCTTCTGTACCCAATTTTCTCGTGTCATTTTCTTTCCAAATCTTAAATCAAATACGTACTGGTACCAATTTCCCTTTTTTTTTATTGCTTATTTGTTTTTTAATAAAAAACGAAAAATTTAATTGTTGGACAAATGGACAATGTTGAAAGATCACGAATTTTTAAGAGTGTTAACGGTAAAATGTTGAAGGATCACAGAGATTCAAGCTTAATAAATAAGAATGTTTCGTGCACGAAACACATCATCCATAGTTCGATTGTAAGTTATTTTCATCAGATATGTAATGACGTATGATTTCAAATTAAGAAAATTGCACACTTGCACGTTCTTCAAAGTAATAACCATTATTTATGTTGTAATAAAATTATTCATTTGTTTTGAAAAAAGTAATCCTTTTACTTTATATATAATAACTATTATCACTTTAGATACATAAAAGATAATTGAAAAAATTACAAGTTTAGAGGGAAAAAAAACGAAAGTTTAGAAAATAAAGTAAAAATAAATTAAATAAAAAGAGTTTGATTAGAAGTAGAATGAATGCATCCCGAGAAGGCAACATGTGGTGATAATTAAGATTAATTTAGAGATTAATAAATTTGATTAAGAATCAGTTGGAATTATCGAACTTTAAATTTTCTTGATTTATCATGAGTTTTAGTTTAGTTTTCTTGAATATTATTGTTTTTATTTTTAATTTTTTAAATAATATTATTTTCTTTATGTGTAAATAATTAGTGAATTCTGAGATTTAACCTGATTGAAACATGAAGATTTATAATGATGCTAAAAGGCATATAACTTTTATTTTAAAAAAAAAAAAAAAAGACTAGAAACTTATCATTATATGTTTGTGTTGGTAGTGATTCAATCTAGTGAAAAATAAATATTAAATTATATAGATTTTTCTATTGACACGTGTACAATGATTTTTCTAACCATCTCTTTCATAACTAGGATCTTGAAGGGTGTGATCTGTGTTGCAGGACTTCTTTTCAAACAAAAATCTTACTCTTTTTCTTTACTCAAAATAAACTCAAATAAAAAAAATTACCCCGATATATATAATGAGCGTATGTTATCTAAAATAAATTATTTTACTCTTGACATTAGTTTTCAACTATTTCTTTTCCTGAAAATTCGCTCCGGGGACCAATTTCCATCCATAGTGCTTTATTGTCTTAAATATTTAAAATATTTTTTAAATTAATTTTATTTATTTTAATAAAAGTATAATTAATAGTTAATATGTTTAATATCATTAATAAAATGATACGTAATTTAATTAATATAAAAATAATTAATAAAAATGACTTTTATAAGAATTAATATTTAGTGATGTTATTACCACTAGTTTTGGTTAATAATTATTAATTAATTCATATTTATGATTATAATTAAAAATTAATAATTAAAATTAAATTTATTTTCCCAATTAATAATATTTTTTTTATGTATTCAAGTGTGAGTCTAAGTTTCACATTGAGTAGAAATGAGAAAGTTGAACAACATATAAGAAAGAAGACCCACAAATCCAATGCCTTAAGATTTTGGGTTGAAGGTGGTGTCATTTCCTTGTTTAGGTTGGGCTCTTGTCTCATTGTATTTGATCTCCCAGTGTTTCTTCTCTCAGATTTTTCGAACAAGTGATATTAGAGTTGATGGTTAGCGGTGACCAGCTCAAACGAGTACAATTTGATCCCAGTATCGAAAGTCTTCCTGACGGAAGTTTCAAGCAATCGTGTCCCATTTAAGTGTGTAAAAGACAATTCAAGTGAGGGTCATTGTGAGAGAGATACTCGTATTTGAAAATGTTTCCGCCCGGGAGCATAATAATGGGAAAGAGGGAGTCTCACTTGAGAAGGAGATTGTTAGGTATCAAAGTGTGAGTCTAAGTCTCACATTAACCCACAAACTTAATGCCTTAAGGTTTTTGGTTGAAGGTGGTGTCATTCTCTTATGTGGGTCAAACTCTTGTCTTATTCTTGTTTGATCTTCCCAGTATTGTCTCCTTCGAATTCTCCTAACAAGTATTGTTGGGTATCCAAGTATGAGTCTAAGTCCCACATTGAGTAGAAATGAAAAAATTGAACAACATATAAGAAAGAAGACCCACAAAGCCAATGTCTTAAGGTTTTGGGTTGAAGGTAGTGTCATTCCCTTATTTAGGTCAGGCTCTATCTCATTCTTGTTTGATCTCCTCAGTATTCTCTCCCTCGGATTCTCCCAACAAGTGATATCAGACCCGATGATTTGTGGTGGTGATCGACTTAGACGAGTGTAGTTTGATCCCTGTGTCGAAAGTCTTCCTGACAAATGTTTCAAGAAAGTGTGTCCCATTTAAGTGAGCGGGGGAGTGTATCAATGTGGAAGAGAGATTCTCACTTGAGAGGGAGATTGTTAGGTATCAAAGTGTGAGTTTAAGTCTCACATAGAGTATAAATGAGAAAGTTGAGCAACATATAAGAAAGAAGACCCACAAACCCAATACATTAAGCTTTTGGGTTGAAGGTGGTGTTATTCCCATGTATGGGTTGGGCTCTTGTCTCATTGTGTTTGATCTCCTCGATGTTTCTCCCCTCATATTTTCTCAACAATTTCAAGATTATTAAAAATATTGAAAGTTTTTGATAATATTAATAATAATGATAATTAAATTTTATTTATTCTTTATAAAAATATTTTTATAAATTATTATTCTAATTTATTATTATTAGTAGAGTATATTTTGTAATCATACTATATAGAAGAAAATTGAAATAATTTTTTTATTTCTTTTATGAGATTTTTATTATAATTTTTTTTTTGGATTTCATTTGATCTATAAGTTATCAATTTTTTTTTTCTTTTTCTGTTTTTGTGCATCTCTTTCTTAACAATATATAGGTCATATTCATCATGTTTTTCACTAAAAGAGATGATTAAAGTAGAAGTAATAATAAGAATTAAGATATATGCAAAATGGGATTAGGCACAACTAGTTAGAAGGAGATAAAAAAGAAGAATAATGAGTTCCTAAGAAAGGTGACAAAAAACCTCCCCCAAGAATAGGAAGAATAAGACTAGTATGGAAAGGAGTCCTTCTACCTCGATAAAGATGAAGACATGCCCAGCAAGGGATATTTGAGCCTAACATTACTTTTCTTAATTTTTTTAAAAAAACAAAATGACTAATGTTGAAACTTTGTCTTGTATGGGAATGTAAATATTAACAAAATTTTCTGGCATATGACACGGATGAATATTGGTACGGATGAATATTGGTGGAAGTACCCTCGGGAGCAATGGAAGATTTAGAAAAATCTTAGAATTTTTTCCAAGTTTCTCAAAGAAAACTCAGAACTAGGGTTCCTTTTTCAAGGAAGGATCCTTGGAGAAGATTCCTTAAGTGAATATTCTCATTTTAAGACATTAAAAGAACTAGAAGAATGCATAAGAGCAACTCAATTCTAAAAGTGGATAACAAGAGGGGGCAAAGGGCTCTAGATATAGATGGAAGAGTCCTCTTACACTTCATGTTTTAAGGGATGTGGGACAAAAAAGAATGACAAATGCAGTTGCACACTCCAAATTGGCGCTCCAAACTAGTTTCAAGTCTCACATCTTGCAATTTAAGGCAAATTCATGTCTTTATAACCATTTTTGCTCCCTTGTTTGGTTCATGGTCGTGTGGCTTGTATATGGATTGATTTGTGGCCATGTGTTGACCTCCTTTGTAGGGTTTTTAACTCTCCAATTGAGGCCTAATTGGGGATGGACAAAATTGACTTGAGAACTAAGATTTTAACCACCCAATCTACCCTAATTGAGATTCTTCTTCTTCTTCTTCTTCTTCCCACTTGAGAAAAGATTTAGTGATTGTATGCTTTATTTGTTTGTATTTTTATCATTTTCCCTCTATGATAAAAGATCCATCTATAGTAAGCAGAAAGCAAAAGTTAAATAATTTTCTTTGTAATAAAAGAATTCTAAAAAAAAAATTGAAAGAAAATTTAATGAAACAATGCCTTTTATTTTTGCAAAAAATTTTGGAGAAAACTAAGGGTCACTGTTTTAGGAATATCTTTTTTCTTCACTTTGTTTTTGTCATTGTTTTGTGTCATGTAACAACAACAAGACAAAGTGATGTTTTTGAGATTTTTGGGAAGAAGAGTTAGCACTGTGATTTAAGTGAAAACAAGAGTTCAAAGTATTGCAATCTCCCTTTAAGGATTATCTTTCTTTTTTCTTCCTCTACTTTTTGATCCTTTCTTGCTCTACTTTCTTTCTAATAAGAGCTTGCCTTCTTTTCTATGAACACTTTTTCTTTTCTTATATATTTTTTTCTTTTATTATAATTTTTCTTCCTTTTACTACAAGATCTTTCATTTCTTTAATTTTATCCCTTTTCTGTAGGGGAGGAAAGCCTACTTTAGGCTCATTAGGACGAGTATGATTTTTAGGCCTATGATAATGCCTAGAGGGTGATTGATAAGAATCATCATGGTGATGACTACAATACACCCTTTTGGGAATGAGAGTCCTTATGATGTTCTCTTATTCTATTTAACCCCTTTTTATGTTTACTTTTAGATTTACCTTATCGATGCATGTACTAAGCAAACATGATTTTTTAGCTCTTCCATTGATTTTATTTTATTTTATTTTATTTTTTTGGAGCTCAACTATCAAGTGTTCCCCCTCTTGTTGATTCCTAAAACTACCATGTACACTAAAATATTGTGTATGATCACTTATGTTTTTTTATCCAAAATACATTTCACAAAGTTTCCAAAAATTTATATAAATGAGTGATAAATGTTTTCAAAAAAGTTTTTCTAGAGAAGCTTTCTACAAATAAAAGATGTTGAAAGTTTACTAATTATAATTCCAAAAAAGAAAGATGGGTCACAAGTGGGCATACTTAAATATCAAGTTTTTCCTAGTCAGAATTTTTTCTAGAGCATTTTCATAATCTTTCTTAATAAAAAAATTTCAAAAATATTTTTCAAGTGTTTGAATGTACAAGTACACCTAAGGACCAAAAGAAGGTCACTAAATGTTTCAAGAGGTATTTCATAGTCTTGTCTCGAATATAAAACACTAGAAAACTTAAAATATAGGAAATCAAAAGCAAAATAAACTTAAAATATATGAAAGTCCAAGTGACACTTGTAATCCCCATGAAACACTTCTACAAGTCTAAAACGAAATGATTACAACGTTTAAATTGGTAGATGAGATTGTACCAAAAGCATTTTCCCATGACACCCAAGAAAATGAAGGAAAATTACAAAGCAAAGTTTGCAACAAAACTTACAAAATTAGTGACAAGATCAAGTTACAAAAAATTATGAAACAAATTAGCCATAAATTTTAGTGACGGATTTGTGAATTTGTGACGAAATTTCCATTAATTCAACTTTGATACTTTGTTAACTTTTATTTTTGTGTTTTCGATCTAGTAACCAATGGTGTTTCCTCTCAAAGGTTTTCACTTCTCAAAATGTTTTTCCCTTCTTCCAAAGTCTCTTAAAAAAATAGTTTCTAAAAGTTCTTCAACCAACAGCTATAATGCTATCTTGGAAGAAGTGGGTTTCTTTCAAATTTCAAAAGAGAAGTTTAAATATTTTTCAAGTAGAGTGAGAAGAAAAACTTAAGAAAAACATAATTAAAAGACTACTTCCATAATTTGGGCTGAATGGACCTAACTTTGCATAAGTCTGACTTATTAGTATTATCTTATTTGGGTCTGAAGCAATGTAACATTTCATAACTTAAAAATAATCTCATTTAATGTAAATTGAGAAACAAATTTACAAATATAAAATGAAAAAATCTTGAAAAAACTTAAAGAAAATAACATTAATGAAGATCTACCAAAAGATTGTCATTATTGATATTTTGAATTTTTAATATTCTTTTATATTTAAATAATTTTTTAAATTTGATGGTAATTGAAATACTTTTTCAAACAAAAGAAAAATTAAAATTAAATGCTCATCCAAACAAAGATATTTAAAAAATGAAACAATTTAAAATGAAATTAATTTAAATTCAACCTATCCAAATACAAGGTAAATAAAATTTTAAAATTTTCAATTTCTTTTAAAATTCTTTACTCAAACAACATATTTTATCATAAAATAATTTACATATTTTAAAAACATAATTATCCTCTTAAAATTTCTTATCCAAACAAAAGGTTAGTTTCCATCATATAAAAATATGAAATATTATTCAAATTAACGATACACTGAATGGACTAACTTTCACATCTATCTATGCATGTTAGGAGAATTATTATAATTTTAGATAAAAACGTTTATCTATTTTGAAAACTGTTGAAATAAATTAAACAGATAATATATTATAGTCTAAGGATAATTTCTTAATGAAAGGGTAATTCTTTATTTGGATTAGGAAGAAATGTGGCTTTGTCAAATAATGACAAGAAAAATTTGTAGGTATTATGAAATGGCAATCACATGGATGGGGTTGTTAAATTACAACGCTGGCTTAATAAGGAACATTCACATGCATGCACGTGCATCAAACTCCCAAGCACGGGACGGTAGTCTTTGGTGGTCCATCATTCATTGATTTAATTCTACGCTGAGTTGCACGAAATAAAACATGGATCACCACCCAAAACAACGCCAATAATGGATAATTCAGCATACCTTTTCAATATTCATTAAACTTTTGAGCAAATTGTACCATCACGTCTTATAATTTCGTAAATTTGGTCCTAAGTACTTAATTTTCCTAAATTTTATGACAATCTCTTATGCACGACTACTTTTTTTATGTTTAGTATGGATGGCGTTTAAAAAACATAAAAAAATTAAGTTATATTCAAGATATAAATAAGAATTTTAACTATTTAATTTTAGTTATAAAATCTCATCATCTTTTCAATTTTTTTTTTCGTCAAATTCTCTCTATCTTTTTTTCTTAATTTTTTTATACCATTTCTATTGTTTTTTCAATCACAATTCACACTTTAGAAGATAATAAAATTTAGGATAATCTCACTCTCACTAGATTATCTTTATTTTGGAGTATGTATTATTTTTCGTAAATATTTATTTTTCTCTTTTTCTTTTTGATTATATGTGTGTAGTAGCAGAGCTTGGTTATATATTGGCCTCTCAATTTTTTTTTATATATATACAATTTAATATAGAAATAAAAACAATTTTTTTAATATTAGTATATTTTATATATATGACAATCTTAAATCTTTTGTACACCTATAAAAAAATTTTGACATTTCCACAATACTTCTTGAAGATCTGTCACTGTATATGTAGGTTGTTGTGTATAAATGTGATACAGGTATTGCTCTTTGTGGTTTTTTCTTTTCTTTAAGAGACAAATTTTCTAATGTAAATCTTTAAAGGTTGGAAAAATCTAGAATCACTCAAAAGATGTTCTAAGAATTCAAACCATTAGAAAAGGAATAAAAAATGGCATAAGCATGAAGAATAAGTGAGTTTGCTTGCTATGTATTTAAGAATAATTAAGAAAACAAGAACAAATTGTAAAATAAAATAGAAAATGTATTGAAAGAAAGAAAATGGATAGAAAATGTCATTTTCAAGAGAAATCCCAAAAGATAAATTCTTTTTTGAGAATTTATCACTTAAAAAAGCTTTTCAAAATAAGAATCAAAATAAGATTTTTAAAATTCATTCAATCTTAAAGTGATTTTTACATGAGAGAGTGACTCTCACCACAACCTAGGACGTGGAAGAGACACTTTCATGCGTCTTGAAAGTTTAGAATCCTAAGTACATTCATAAGATTAATTAATTATATGATTACAATACAATAAATTTGTTGCTTACTTGTTCATATTTACTTACAAATTTGGATCCGTAGAAAAATATTATTTATGTATATAAATTATGTACGGACTAAGAACTATATGTAAATTTGTTATCCATATGGATTTATCTACAAGTAGTCCTAACTATTGGATCGAACACTTACCTATAAATGAAAAGTTATAACATAGTCAAAACAATGTCCTTTTCTACTTAAGAGCATAACAACCTAAATGTCACTGTTTGATTATAATTTGACCCACCTCACTTCTGCTATCTTTATCCATGAACACTTTATATAGCTTATTAGATATGACCATTGTAGGTTTTGATCAAGAAAAACTTGATCTATGTAATATCTTCTTTAATGGAAAGTCTTGATGATAATAATTTTTTTCTTTAAATATTCTTATAAAGATAAATAATTTCACATAATATTTGTAGATATACAAAGTATCAATATCTCTGTTTAAATTATTTTCGAAAATGTTTTCCAATTGGACCATTTGCATATAAAATTATTTCTTTTAGTAGATAAGCTAGTCGTTTGATAAGAACGTTTTATTACTTGATTTATTCTAAAAAATATGTGTTCAATTATGACTTGTTTATTTAATAAAAATGAATAAACAGATTAACCAAATAATCCTGGAAGATAAGATAGACTATGATAGAGTTTGATAAATCGTTTATCACATTAAAACTTGTTACACAAGTATTATCACATATAACAAACTACTTCATTAAATTATATCAAAGCGAAATTAGATTTTTTTACTAATGGAATATGTCATTCGTGAATAAATATTTAATTAATTTAGATAAAATATTTCCAGTTTTAGAACCTTTATTATTGACACTGAATAATATATTATTACACTAGTTAATAATTTTATACTTATATAATTCAAAATAATTATTTTATCAAATAAAGACCAATATAAAATTCCATTAAATAAAACATTTCCATTGAAATATTTAACTTGAAGTCTGCTTTACATTATTATAGAAGCATTAAAATAAATAAGAAGAAAACAAAACGTGTAAATAACTTAAGTTGGCAAAAAAAAAAAAAAAGAAA
>Ga0209489_105395_pt1 | contig 22215 bp, 15 predicted proteins | sample SiratrowhiteBW_FD_187527 | JGI IMG/M metagenome (GOLD analysis project Ga0209489, IMG submission 187527) | Root nodule microbial communities of legume samples collected from California, USA - Siratro white BW (SPAdes) (version 2) | ecosystem: Host-associated > Plants > Roots > Nodule | place...
AGAAAAAAAAAAAAAAATATATATATATATATATATATATATATATATATATATATATATATAGTACTATAAAGATATTGTTAAGATGTATCAGGTGTGTAAAGAAAGAAAAAAGATTACTTTTGAAAGAAGGAGATTTTCATAGAGTATTAAAAATATTTTTGAAAAACTTTTTTAATAGATACATGATGTGTATGAGGGTCATGTAATGGTTCTTTAAACCATATTCATACAAATTTTATGAAGTTATTTAAAGAGACAAGGTAGTATAATGTTTAATTATTGTTAGCTCAAGAGGTAAAACAGACCTTTTACGCTTCAGGACGTCAAAACCTAAAAACAATTAATATTAATATATTATTATAAAATAAAAAAGTATTTAATTTTAAAACTATATTAAAAATTATTTTTAATTAAAAATTTAAAATATTTTAACTGATTTTAAGTTTACATGATTACTATAAATATTTTTTAACAGCTTTAAATTTATTTTGGTACTATAAATATTATTTAATAAATAATATTTTTGAAACTTTATTTTGATAAATTAATATTATTTTTAAAATAAATTAAATAATTAAGAAATCCTACTTATTAAAACTTTTTAATTTTATTTTTCTTTCTACTATTTTATCATCAGATTGACATCATTTATTTATATGTCTTTTGATTCTTTGACTCTTCCAATTATCTTATTTATTTATCTGTTATTTCATTATCTAACCCTCCTATCTATTTTTTTTTATCTAACTTCTTCATTTATCTCATTCATTTCTCTGACTATTTTATTGGTTATTTCTCAATATTGTTTTAATTTAAGTGTTTGATTGTCACTATACAATTTTTTAATTCTAAATTTGTTTTATCTTTCTATAATGTGTATTTATGTGTGTTTGAGTACATCAATATCAAGTAAAAATAATGTGTATTTATGTGTATTGATGAATTGATTTCAAAATTATTTTATTTTTTATTATTGTTTGATTAATTTTAAAATACTTTGTACGGACCCAAGAAAGAGCATTATAATTTATAAATTAAATTTAAAGGTTTACCAAAGAACATGACACATGACCGAAATATAGAATGAGACTAAGACTTTAAGAAAGATATTACCATCAAGTTCTTTCTTTTGATAATCAAGTTTTATCTTTTTAACTTAGTTTTGTTTTAAATACTTATAAGTTATATTAAGTCTTATATATATATATATTATAATTTTTAATTTTATATAAAAAATATACAAATATGACAACTAGAAAATATGTATGGGATTATTCAAAACTTCAAAAATATATTTTTAGTTTTTTTATTTAGTATTAAAAAATTAAAGTCATTGGGTTGTGTATTTTTGAAAGAAAAATGTCTAAATTTTGAAAAATATTTGAAATATGAAAATTTGTTGGATCTTGATCTCTTAGATTTATTTTTAGAATTAAATATCTTATAGGATTGAAAAATGATAAACCAACTAATATTCTTAATTATATAAAAAGAATAAAATTTTTCTAAATACATTTATAACATATAGAATAATATTAACAATTTTAGTATTAATTATTTCAGTTAAAGAAAATTTTCAAAACTTAAACTAATAAGATCAACTATGTCTAACAAAGATTATCATAATTTTAATCATTTTATTAATTTATAAAGACGTTATTTTTTTAAATTTACTTTAGACCCCTAAAGTATTGAACCCCACTGTACTGTGTTTAATAGAAAATAATATTAATAATACAAAAATACAGGTTATTATTGAAGTACACAATATCTATTTAAACTATGCTTTAATGAGTTAAACTCTCAATAAGTTTAAATATAAGTATATAATGTATTTTAAGACTATATAATTAAACTTGTTTATGTCTTAATAAAATGTTTGAAATAAAAATAAATAACATATTTTATATAAGTGAAAACTAATTTATACATAAACTAATTTGCAAAATAAAAATTACATAACTTCTTTAAATTCTTATTTTTAACTAATATACAAACTAATTTTATCTCAAGAAAACATAATTTTTTTTTTAATTTTTTGTCTTTTAAAATTACTTATGCAAAAGTGTATTCCAACGCGTTTTAACTATACCTAAGCAACATGACGTCTAACCCTAAAATTCTATAACTAACTTCTATTGAGTGGTTGATAGAATATATGCAATATTTTGAGATAAATCATTAGGAATAACATTAACCATTTCCTTTTTCTTTTGAAAGTGGAAAACTAATAACAATGCTCATTTATATAAAGATTCCAACGCAAGAATAATTTATGGAACATATACTCACCTCACTCGTGAATCACACACGTGCATAATTATAATTATTATTTCGATAAAGAAATTTGAAAAAAAAAATGATATATATGAAGTAGTAATAATGTAATACATACAATTCTAGTGGTGCAAATAAATATCAAGAAACACAAGCTGTTATAGTTTTAAAAATAAATGTTAACTTTCACGAGATATACGAGTTTTCTTTGTTTAATGTTCAACTTTTTTTTTTTCAATATAATTACTGTAAAATAACTTTTTAAACATACAAAAATAACTATCATTCATATCAACCAAATCATAGAAAGCCCTTGCATTATATTTAGTTGTAAATCACCGTTAATATAATTATTAAGAACATCATTCTAAAATTAATGAACTTAATAATTTGTGATTAAATAACGTGCCTACTTTTATGTCATAAAACACTGAGTCTATAGATGTTCTAAAATTTAATATACATAATTATCAAAATAACATCACATGATTCAACTATTCAATCCAAATTCTAAAGAATATTAAGCAAATAAGTATTCTTAAAATAAGCAATTCCAGTGACACAAGAAGTATTATATTTTAACAGGTATCTAGGTAGCCAGTGCATCACATCAATTAACAAAGGTTGTTAGACACAATTCTATTTTATATGATATAAAAGATTTACATAGTCGTAGTCACAAAAAATATTAATCAAAAAGCTTGAAAGCTGAAACAATTTGACATTAACACCTAGGAAGCTATGGCTATAACCAACCAATATGCTCAAACTTTTGAGACTTGACTTTGGTCGAACTATTTTCAATTAAAAAAAATACAAAATTTAATATCTAATATTTTTATTTACTAACTTTTTAAATAAGAATTTATATTTTTAATAAATAATATTATTAAAGATATATTAAAAATAAAACTAATTTATAATATAAATAAGTGTAAATTTTATTTTATAATTCAATTTTATAAGAGTAAGTTAAAGTTAAAATTTATTTACTAATATAATATGAAATCATATTTTAAAAAAGTCAAATAAATATATGATGTCATTTATTATTATTCATAAATATCTAATCTTATATTTAAATAAAAATAAGATAAATTTATAATATATAAGTAGACTCACCTTATAAATAAAATTAGTATTTTAAAAAATAAGTTTAATTACTGTGATATTACTATAAAAAACCAACTACTAAAAAAAATTATTAGTACGGTGTTTAAGGAAGTTCAGTTCTTATGAAGGTTAATAAAATTATTTTATACGTAAGAGTAAATTAACATGTGATTGATATGGTAATTAAAAAAAAATCGTTAATATAGTAATTAAAAAGTTATATAGCACACGTTACTCTCCCATGTGTTTCATCTGTGACTTTTTCCCTTTGCTTCTGCGTATTGGTTTTAACTGTTATGGCCATCACATGCTTAGAGATATGGTTTCACGTGTTTGTCTTTTGATAACAATATTCAAACCATCTCAAACTTCTGAATTTTCTGTCACTTGTCCCCATTTTGGCACAAAGCATCCATGCTAACTTAATTACATTTTTTTTTTTTTTTTTTTTTTGCGATGAAGATTGCCTCTCAAATTGAATGTGCAATTTAAGATGCACCAAATTTTGGGTCATATATTATACAAAAAGAAGGGCACATGAATGGAAGCTGATATCTATAAGCCACAAAGAAATCTTATCTCTTATGCAATTTTGTGATTTATGTTTCTTATAGGTGCTTCTTTTTTGGTATCTTTCCCTTAGCAAAATCTAAAAAAAACAAAAGTTTTGGAGTTGCTTTTAGAATCTTTGAAAAAAGATGCAAGAAGAATTGGATGAACGAATTAAAGTTAAAGACACTCACACCTTTTTCCCAAATGTAAGAAAACACAGCACTCAAATGGGATTAGAAATATAAGGTAATCTTTGTCTTTTGCTTAAAGTTTGTTATTGGAGAAGGGTATAGAGATGTTGATTAATGCAACGAGGGAATTTGGAAAGAAGAAAGAAACATGGCAAAGTGACACACTAGTCACCACAATTGCAAGTTTTTCCACGTGTAAGATGCTCCAATAACACAAAATTGTATGAATCATTTGTCAAAAGTGGGGAATCACCTCATTTAATATTGAAGGGTGGTGTTGTGAAAGAAGCTATGGTGCTATATTGTTTCTACATGATATTGAATTGAAAAAATTAAGTGAAAAAAGTGAGAGCCTCTTCAATTCAGTTTTTAAATTCATCATGGTTTGCTTCCACTATTTGTGGATTACATAGAAAACAAATGTTAAAGATGGTGATTTCTTTGTTTACTAAATGGTGTGATGAGAATGTGATTCAAAGAGAAAGAGACAAGGACAAAAAAAATGCAGTATATACCTTATCGGACCGACAAGTTCATTTTATAAAACTGCACCATGCATTTATAACGTGGTTGGATTAGTTTATCTCAAGATACTACCAACTTGGTTTTTAAAACTCAATGAAAAATTATAAATTTTGTCAAAATATTTGATTTATTGCTGAAACTTTTTTGTGTGGAATGAAAAGGCTGGCTGCACTGCACCTTCATGGAAGTTGCAAACCGACATGGATTTGATAGTGATTGTTAGTGAGTGATGAGAAGAGAGTGGTCACCCATTTGTGATGCACAAAGACAACCTTTTCGTGCTAAAATGTTTTGATCAATTCCAATGGTTATTGTTCATTGAATGTCGATTATGAATGAGTTAAAGAGACTAGAAATAATTGAAAATCTCTAAGGCCTTTTTGTTCAGTGATGTGAACAAAAAAAGTAAGAACCTGCTCCATAAATTAATACTTCTAAGTTTAACCACTAGAAGAACCAGTTATCCAGTTATATTGAGACTTTAAGATTTTAGACAACTTTGAAGATCTGGTTTGGTGAATTCAGTAGGCTACATCATACTTACAAATGAAATGGTTTTTAAGGCCACGTAAAGAAACACCATCTTCCCATCCTTTTCTCTTCTTTCTCGTATGTATTAGAATGCCCAACATTAAGTCTCTTATGGATTATGGATATAAGCAGTGGATGTGATTTTAATGGCAACAAACATTACAAATTGTAAAGTGTTAATTAACAAAATAATTTCACATGTAAAAGTAAATTGTTTCAACGCATAAGATGATATTGTCATCTCTATCGAAAGTTTTTATATTTTCAGTAAACTTGGTGATTTTGATTTAGTTTAGTGAACTGTGTTTTGATCTTACTAAATATCATGTTCATTATAAAATATAAATTTTCTCAAAATCATGCTCATTACAATTAAAAACATTAACTTACAGAAAAATAAATCCTTTGAAGTCCCCAATCAATTAAATAAGATTTTGGAAAAATATATTACATTAAAAGAATATATTTATAATATGAAATTTGTAATAGTCTTCGGAACAACTTTTTTCACTCAAACAGCAATTAAAGCTAAAGATATTCAAGTGTGCGTTAAACGATAACACCATTAATATTAGAATATTATTGAGTTTATGATTTAGATTTCTAAGATTGGATGCTTGCAGGTTCATTATTTGGTTGTTAGCCTCTCTTAAAATAAACACATACTCTTTTCTTATATATTAACAATGAATAAATATTTTTATCTTCCTCGTTGAGTAAATAGCTTACAACTTCCTTTCACATAATCACAACGAAGACAACAAAATATTCCAACCAGAAACACATCTACCATAATCAAGTCATAATAACAAGGACGAGCAAAGAGATCTAACTTCACTGCCAAATAACAAGGACGAGCAAAGAGATCTAACTTCACTGCCAAACAAAAGCAAGTGTTAACGAAGGACAAGTGACATCTGACGATAAGAAATGGAAAATAAATTAAAACTAATTGATGGTACATAAGAAAAAGAAATATTTCTTTTCTGATTTACAGCTTTGCAGATGGAAAATAAAAAATGAATCTCAGCAGCTAGTCACGTGTTTGGAAACTTGTTTTACAACTAGCAATTCATGACCGGAAGTGAAAAAAAGAACTAGCAAAAGCTTCAACATGTGCCACTAACAGGGACCAGAAAAATCACATCCGTGATCCGTTTCCAAACACTAAAATTACCTTAGAAACAAAACAAAAATGTGCCCTACGAATAGGGCATGCCTATGATTTCAGGGTACACTTCAATCAACCACCCCAGTACTCCTGTCACTGTTTCATCTATTGCCATTGGCTTTGGTCATTTTGTGCTTCTGTTGTTTAACACCTTTTCTCTTTTTTTCTCGTAAAGCGTTTCTCTTCTCCTCTCTGCAGGAATCACAAAATCATTAAGGTTTTCATACGAAGGTTTATTTCCGTAAGCTGCTATAAATTTATTAAAAAGGTTACACGGAGAAAACATCTAACCTGGCCTTTGAAATCTCTTCCTTAGATGGAAATTGCCTCTTCGTCCTCTTTTTAGGCTCAGATTCAGAAGATTCTTTGCCATTTTCTTTTAGACCGATAACTGGTTTAGAGGGGAACTTTCTTTTCTTCGTCTTTTTGGATTCAGATTCAAGAGTTGCATTGCCATTTTCTTTTTTGCCATCATTTGATTTTTCTTTTTCGTTCTCCAACGTGGTAACAATATCTTCTTCGTTCTCGGCTATTTCTGATGATTTTTCAACAGGCTTTCCGCTGCTCATTTTTTTCAACTGCAATATTTGGGAATACAAAAACTCAGTTCGTTTGATCCCCATATAAATAAGGGTACTGAGTTTCCCAATTAATCTATAACATTGGCAAAAGAAGATCGAACTTTTCCAGCTAAGAGGTTGAATACTAAAACTAATGCAAACAAAATTGATATCATTTATATTGCACTCCGATAAGTAGAACTGAACTCAAACCACAAGCTAACAACAAAGATAATTTGATAAGCTTCAAACCAACAAGATAAATTTGTAACTTGATTTTACCTAAAAATTTGTAATCCAACAATCTTGCTTTACTTATTCCAATTTCATTTATCAAGCAGAGAATACATACCTTCGCAACAAAAAAGCCATCCATATTTTGTACGTGAGGATAGAAACGCCTTGTCTTTTCCAAAGAAGGGTGAAAACGTTGTTCCCTAAACCTTATAAACCTGATGGAATGCAAATGTTAAATATAGTGACATACATAATTCCTAATCATAAAAAGATAGAATTAGAAATAAAATCATTACCCTGGACGCCCAAAATCAAGTCCACACGGAACCAGTTTAACATCCCGCTTTTTGAGTGCATAGTCAATAACTGCTTCATTCTGAAGAATAATGAAAGAACTTTTAGGTACATACAACGTAAAAAAGGAAAGAAAAGAAAACGAACTTACAAACTCAGAAGATTCAACTGAACAACAAACCTCGGCAACCATGATTGAGCATGTAGAATAAACAATGTATCCTCCAGATTTTGAATTAGCATCCACCATGTCAATTGCCGCAAGAATAAGCTCCTAAGGAAAAAAAAAGTTAATAAACAAGAGTATATAAGGATAAACTATTATTCAGATGTAAGATTTATTTTACCAACAAGAAAGAAATTTAATGTGAAAGAAGCAGAATATAAACTAGTCCACTATTTTATTACAGAATAAAAAGATGAATTATGCCCCAGCGTGACTTTGCTCACTTCCCAGACAACATTTCAACAAAAATGTCGATTTACCTTCTGTAGCTGCGCACACTTCTGTATATCTTCCAAACTTTTAGAGGATTTAACAGACTCATCTTTGGATATGACCTGCAGACAGAAAGTCCTTCAGTGTCTTTCAACGTTCTTCAAGAAAAAAAGACACCAAATCCCCCCAAACATTAACCGCCGAATACTATTCACTATTTCTTACCCCAGTTCCACTGCAAGGGGCATCCAATAATATTCTATCAACAGCATTGACTCCTAAAACTTTTGGAAGCTGAAATAGATAATGTAGACATTAAACAGATGTAAGCATGCACAACACACAATATCATTATAGGCCTACAAATTATACGAGTTACAAATGGAACTGACACGTGAAAATCTGAAGTTGAACTAAAATGCTTATTAATAAATTTACCAACGATAACATATAATAATAGTAATAAATCAACCGGATAAAGAATATAACAACTCCTGTAGCAACAATGAGACACGCCAAAACAAACAATTAAACTTTAAATATATGACTCTGGCGATGGAGCACTTAAAATATGAGATAAACCAGGAAAGCACTCTCGCCGAGCATGAACAGAAACTTGGACAAACAGTTGTCAACCTATCCAGAGAGGTCAGAAGCTCTTCAAACAGAGATTTTTCTCTTCAAGAAACAATTGCATGAGCAAGAACGTTTTTTGAAACAGATTTTGAACAAGTTAGGCAAGATTGAGGTTGGTGGTGAAGATCATACAAGTGATCCAGTAAAGAATGGGTTGGGAAACAATGCTCTATTCTACAAATCACTATCACTTGGCATAATATCAATATAGTCATCATTAATATAATTGTTAGTCTAATGACCTGCACTCTATAGTCCCAGTTTTTTTTCTTTACATTCTTTCTTGTCACAAATATTTGTAACGTTTCTCTCAGCATTTCATAACAATATAGGGGAAGCCCTTTCTTTACTCCAACAATTTGTCAAACCAAACAAATTATGGAGAACAGAGAAGCCAGATGGATAGTCTAATAAAATACAAAACCAAATGACGATAATACAATCTAATAGCAGTAAGGACATCAAAGCTCGTTTGTAGCAAAACAATCAAACACAAACAATAATAATTGAGGACAAAGATGCTAACCTCCCTTCCATCATAGTTACAGACTACAGTGTTGGATACACCCATACGATGCAAATTTGCAGTCAATGATTTGAGCCTTGGTACCTTCATTTCATTTGCAAAAATTATTCCTGCCAAAAAAAATAGTATGATTGGACCACTAGAAACATAAATTTAGAAACAAAAAACTAGAAGCAAAATTAAGATGCAAGAGAAATCGAGCAAGCAGCTAGTTCAGTGACTCAAATTCAAAGATCCAGCAGGCTGTAAAAATACCTTGACATAAAAAATGAACAGGATAATGCTTTTTCTATCATCAAAATTTTATTTAAAAGTTTCACATGATTTTCATGCATTAAAAAAAATAACAAAATCAGTGCAAAGTTTAATCTAATTCTGAAAAACAAATTCCACTCCAGAATAAAGTAAAATGTGCGGTTCCTTTTCCTGCTAGTATTTATTTATTAAAAAAATATTCCAAATCATCCGAACTATATATTATATGGACAAAAGGCAGACAAACATACATTAAAATAATGACACTACATACAATTTATATGAAAAAAAACATTGTTAGACCAAAAAGGCCACACTATAATATCTTTGTTGTTTAAGACATTTCAGCTCAGCTGTTAAGCATGTAGAACACAGCATTTCATGGAATATATACTTGACAATATCCAAAATAAATAACATAAGTTACACTGTCTTTCATGATAAAATGAGTAACATGATTATAAGTCCATCCCTACAATAATAATGGTTACATATGTATGAAGCAGTGCTATGAAAAGAACTTTACAGACTATTTGGTGCCAAACAATGGAAATACAAGGTTTAAAATGAACGAGACACTAAGAAAAACATGAAAAAACAAAAATACCAGTGTTCTTCATTAGAGCAGCAATGTAGGTTGTTTTACCACCTGGTGCAGCTCTGCAAAAGGTATAAACTTCCTTCAGGAAAATAAAAGCATTGCAAAAAGAAACATTTACTGCATTGTTACCTAAACCAATAAGTGCTCATTAAAAATATGAATGATAATATTAACATCTTATAACCTAAGAAGCACATGCACATTCTAAACAGCAGTCAAGCATGTCACAATCATGTTAGAACTTGACCATGTTAGCTACTGTATTAACACTTTTAATTTTAGCTACAGTTTTACAATGATTAATACTTACGCCATATCAACAACTCGTTCCTTCTCCTGAGGAGCCAAGGCCATGACAGGCAGAAAAGAGCTCGCACTTTGAAGCTACAAAAAGGACTAGTAGTTAGTGCATCGTGCAATATTGAATGAAATGCCATGAGAAGCCACAGTAGTAAAAGGCCACGTACCATGTAGAAACCAGCCATATACTCAGGAGTGGCACCAATAGGGACTTGAGAATCATACACAACAAGTCCAACCTTAGGATAAAAAATATCACCCCAGTTTCTTATTAGGTTATTGCTAGTACTCATGATAAAAACAACTACATAATAACAAAAAGTCAATAGCAACAAAGAAATAGAACGTCCAAATTTGCCAGACATGAGTCTTTACCTTTGACCATTTGCTTAAAGGATCCAAATTAACTCCCCTATTTATCAAAACATCAGCCAAATCCCTTCTACGTGTCTGAGTGAATACAGAAGAAAAATTTAAACTATCAGAGGAGAACATGATTAAATCCACATAATATATAAACCCAAAATGACAGAAAAGGACATGCAACCTTCAATGTGTTAGTCCTCAGACATATAGGGCGTGGCTTTTCAAAGGCTTCAATCAGTTCCATAAGTTCAACAACTGGAAACATCTGAGACAAAACAAAATAGAGTTTTCATACAAACTCCCATAACACATCAATGAAACACAACTCTTTTTTCTATGTCCACTCACACCAAGGTAAAAGTGAACAAAAAGGGCAATAATAGAATTTGGGAAGAAATTAAAGTTCAAGTAGCAGTAAAAACATAATGATACCAACCTCCACTAGAGCACCCATTAGAAACTCATTGTATCCATAGTACGTGCAAATATCTTTCTTAAGCTGTTCAACATAATCTTTCCTCGTTGCCCCATCTTGCCTCAAAACCTTGAAATTTGAAAGAACACGAACAACTACAACAACAAACATTTAAAACAGTTACAACAACTTAGCATGTATTTGGATATCCATTTAGAGCTTTCTAAATTGAAAATCCATCTTGCCAAAGCAACAAAGGAGAAGCAACGATAATGATGGATTGTGAAAAACGTGGATTATTTTCCCAAACACGCACTTGTAGCACAACCTGAGCAATATTCTCGACAAAAGTCAAAGAGTGTAAGCAGCATAGTAAAACTTACTCTCTTTAATCCTCCTTTGGAGATTGGAAAGATTAGGTGGACGGAAAGCCTCTTCCTCGAGTTCCTAACAGCCAAAAAGAAAAAGCAACATATTCAACACACGTTCCATCATCCAATGATGTAAAAACCAAGAGTAGCCGCTAAAACTGCCTTTGGGTTAAACACCTTAACCAAGCTCAATAGGATCTCTTTACATATGCTTGCTTAATTAAAAAGCACGACCAAGCAAACACATACTAACAACTTACATTGCATGAAAGGTAAAAAATTCCAAATAAGCTCTACAGTAGCTCTTCCTAAATCCAAACACGCCCTTAATTACAATTAGCTTACTTAGCAGCATTCTAGAAAAAAATACACATTCTAAGCCATTCCTATTATTAAGCAAATCAGAAGTGAAACCTCTTGGGTCGGCAATCTGAACTCATCAGACTCTTGGTTGATATTAAGCTGCATTTCGGCTTCCGCGTCCTCTTCCTCTCTCGCCTTCTCTTCATCAATAGCTCTCGACTTCTCTTCGATATCATAATCATCCGAATCAGAACCAGAACCTGAGTCCGAACCCGGGGCTTTCCCTGCAAAGAAAACAAAAAACACACAAACATTAGAAGAAAGTAAAAATAGCAATCTCGAATGCTACGTGCGAGCATGCCAACAACGAGCACCTTCGTCGTCATCGCTTCCTTGGAGGAAATCGTCGGCTAACGGATCGTCCCCTTCGGAAGAGAGCTCCGACGCGGAATCGGAGTAGTCATCGCCGAGTTCGAGTTGCTGCGGTTGCTGCTGCGACGGCGTGTCTTCTTCGGATTCGGAGCTGGAATCGTGCTTGGGTTGGGTCTTCTTAGGGTTCTTCGGGGATTTGCGTGGCTTCGAAGGTTTCTTCCTCGCGGGAGCCATTGGAAAGTACTGACTAAGTAGTAAACGGGCAGTGAGGTTTGCGCGCTGAGTTTCTTCTTCTTCTACTTCGCCAAAAAAAAAAAATCAAATTCGGCTAGGGTTTAGGGTTTACCAGAAGAAACGCGCGACGTCGTTTTATGCTTCGCTTACTTGTATGTTTTTTTGGATGACAAATGAGACTAGGGTTGGGCCGTTGGGCCTTGCTTCTTTTCCGAATTATCTATATAAATCAATTATTGCTAGTTTGGTTTCATTTTATATATCTTTTTTATAGTTAAATAAATTTCTGCTAATTTTAAAACTAGCTTATATTGATATTGATACGTTCAACATTTTTTTCAGTATCTTTCTAATAAATATGTAAATATTGATTCTAAAATTTACTTTTTTACTTTTTAATTAGTGATGTTTACGTATAACAATATTTATATTATCAAGACAAATAGGCTAAACATTAATATTTTAAAAAATAGTAAAATAAATATTATAAAAAATTTAAAAATTTATTAGATATTATATATAAAAAATATTGAAAAGTTTTGGAGGTGTCAAATGTAATATGAACCAATTTTGAAGATACTACAAATTTTTTAATTTTTTTATAATTACTTTTTTAAGGAGATTTCATAGTCATGTTGAATATATGCAATTTTCACATGGTTTCACGTTGAAAAAATAATTTTGTCTTCGAAATTAATTTTGAGTTTAAGTAACTTCTAATAGCTTACTATGTTAAAGAAAAAGATCTCTGGTAGCGGCTACTAGTTAGGTAAAAAAAAGTTTTTACTTTTAACTTATTAATCAATTTGAACATAAAGCAGTGTCACTTTAATCAATTCTGACTAAAATAATGTTTTTAGGGTGAGTATATTTATATACATAGAAAAACTACGAAAGTAACCAAACTAAAAAAAATCATTTAATTTGATAGATCTTAGTTTGATAGATATATTTTAATTAACCAAATAAAGGAAAAACAAATAAATTTCAATATTTTTTTTAGTTTGAGGTCAACTCAGTTTAAGCCTGTGAGCAACATTATTCTGTATAATTATTTGTCATTTATTTATTTTTTTCATAAAAAAAAAAAAAAAAAAACTTCATACACCTACACACAAGTATATGTTCATGCGTATATGTATCAAGTAGGTTGATAAACTATTTGAGTTGAACAGTAGATAGATCAAGTTCAACTCGATCATTGAATGAGATCATTGTTTAACTCAAGTACCTATCATTTGGTTCAATATTATTGAATAGAGTCTGAAATTTTGTTGAGTTCGTTTAGTCTGAAAATTAGTTGAAAACAAGGAAGTTGATGAAAATGTATAATCTCAATCATTTTAGTTCCTTAATTAATTCATTTACTTAATAATATCATCATTATATTCTTAACAATCTTACTCATGTGACAAGATAGTTATTGTGTAAGATGCTTGTATAGTTTATAAGTTAATGACAATCATTGAGTTGAACTTTCATTGTTCAAAGTAAACTAACAAATCTTCATTCTTCAACGCATGATGATAAGAATAAAAATTTGAGTACAAGAAGTGTAACAGAATGGACAAAACAAGTATGAATAATGCCATCAAGCATTCAAACCATTAAGAACCAAAAATTAATGCGTTCCTATGCAGAACTTTGCAACAAAAAAACATGAAAAAGTGGTAATTAACAGTTAGAAATGGTCGTTCCCAGCAACTTGAAATGTCCCTTATCCTGTAACTATTCTTCAAGGTATTCATTTTCTCTAATACCAATCTCAAGAAAAGCTTGGGGCAGCTAGTTTCAAATGTGTTTCTGAAACAGCTTCACTTAACTGCAAAAAGTTATTCGGACTATTCCTTTTCCCTGATAATGGTATCAAGATTAGCTTTTAGTTCACTCAAATCCAAGCTCTTGGAAGAAGCAGTTGCCAGTTTCATTTCATACTCAGCCACTTCTCTTTTAATTCTATCAGTTGCCAGAATTTTCTCAGATATTTGTTCAAAACCTTTGTGGATGCTAACCAGGAGCCTATAAACCTGCAGCCCTGTTGGATCTTTCTTTGCTTCCCTGAAAGGATAAGAAATGGAAAAAAATGCACATTACTTACCTTTGGTTAAAAGCAAAATAATTAGTAGTATATTTTCTCTTCATCTTTCTCTTCTGTTTCCCAAGTATATTTCAATTTCATTTCTTCTTTCTTGCTTGTGCATAATGATTAGTAGTGCTTGTGCAATAGAACTTCAATACCTAAAGACAATTTCATCCGCAACAGCATATGTTCTATGCAAGCGTTCCTGCATAGAATTACTCTCCACTTGAATCTTCCGAGTATCTTTCAAGATCCGTTCAATATCAGCGTCTTGTTTCTGAGTATTTTTCGCAATCTCCTTTATCCTGTTAGTATAGGATTTCCTGGATGCTACTTTCTGCTGCTTCTCAAGATCTGCAGAAAGTTTCAAATGTTCCTCCTCCCTATAGAGTGATGAAGAGGAGAGAACATCCAAGTCAAAAAGGCATGTGCATTTTCTTAGGACTTAATGCATAAAGAACTAGAAGAAAGATAACTTCCCAGAAGTTTCCATATCTATCTATAATGGGAAAAGAAGATATCTTCATTTAAGCAATGCTTGAAAGGAATCAAGAAGCATGGTATAAGGACACACAGTGTATCATTAACAACTAATTCCTAAACAAAACTAAAAGACATATTGCTCGCTGGAAGTTTCCAGCAAGATTTCACCAGAAATAAAAAGTGTAGTAAGCAGAGTTCGTCTCAGCCCACTTTTTAAATTTGCATTTTCAATCTGCCTTTGCTTACTTTTCCTTAGAATTTTATTTCAAATGGAAAGATCAATGCACAATAAACTTCATATGTACCTCTTCATAATTTCAGATAAAATGAACTGCTCTTCCTGCTGCACTTCTCTCATCTTTTGAAGCATTTCTAGTGCATCTGGATCGTTTGAATAGAGAGACTCCTCTAGACTTCTCTTTCTCTCCTCCAGGGGTTTTCCTTCGGCATCCCTGAGACACATTGAAAACAAAGAAGTTAAAAATCATTCCACTGCCTTCACGTTTTTGAGAAACTAAAGAAAATTATCTGTGCAAAAATCGCATGAACAGTTTGACTAACCACTCAGACTGCATAGTCAAAAGACAATCCCTTTTAGCTTGTACTTGTTCATTCAACTGGTCAATGTAGAATTCAACAGAATGCTGGTTATTAAATACCATTTCAGCTGCTTCCTTCATCAGTTCCAATTCTTGTTCAAGATGCTCTAGTACTGAAGTCTTTACATTTACTTCATCAAAGAGTTCTCTCTCCTGAATTTGAAATTTATCAGTTTCATTTCAAGTCTCATCTAGTCCAGCATCAAGCCTAAAGAAAAGAAACACATAAGCCATATACTTAAATTTTGTAAGACTTTTATATAATTTAAATTCAATAATACCTTATTGTTATACATAAACAACTTTACCGTTGGACATAACATAAAGAAATAAGAAAAAGCTGTAAAATCATATTTTCTCAGCTAGACATCAGCTTATTATGAGATATTTTTAGGAAACATACTTTTTGCTTCAAGACTGTCAAATTTTCACCCCCAATATAAACAGGATTCTCTTCATTTCCTGACGAACCTCCACCGCCATCAACTTGTGCTTCAGACAGTTCCTTCGCATTTAATACACAGTTGAATTCATCCTTGATAAAACCTTTCATCCTAGAGCTGGATTCATCCTTGTTGGCCTGATTGATAAAAACATCACCCTTGGTACTCTCTCTTCCATTTATGTGGGTGTCCATTGTAAGAGCATTTAACGTGCTTCAATTTCAACTATAAAATAATCACCAATTACCTCTTCATTGTCTTCCTTTTCAGTTGGGTCCTACAAAGAGCTTAGTTAGTTAGCTGCTGTTAGTCTGTATTTAGGTCTAGTACATGTATGATCTTTAACTTTGCCACAAGTATGAAATCCTCTACACCAAGAGTTCTATTAACTTAAGCAGATCTACTTCGGATGGATACAGGAACAGCTACAAGCAGAAGATACATTCTGTTTTTAAGTATAAACACATTAACAAAAGCAGAAGATGTATTAAATCAGAACAACTGACAATATAATGCTCCAAAGTCCACACAACCAAAACAAAAGCAAGCAGTGGTGGTGGATTCTTCTACAAAACACCACTCTTCCAACATCAATTCACCAAATTAACTCACTAATTAACCATACATGCAAATTGCCAAGAATTATAATTAACTGACTAACTTCAACTTATAAGAGACTAATATGATTATTCTTATAACAAAATAAATTAAGTCATCAAAGATAACAGTGAAAATGAATAACATTAGCATGCCCAAATTTTGATTTCAATCTAGAGCCATGATACCAGACTAAATTGTTGAGCAAACTAGAATCATAAAAAGGAAAACAAAGAATGAAAACTGATACGAAGATTTGATAACTGTTGAATGATCTGCGATTCCCACTCACTATTCCATTAAGCTACAATGATTATACACAGACAGAACGCCGCACACCAGAATACTATTTACAAATGGAAAATCTAACTAAAAAGTAATCATTTTTACTAGTTCCCATACAACCAAACATTGACCCAGAAGGGGAAATTGCAAAAATTGAGCATTGTGACAGTACCTCGTTGAAGCTGATATCTTCAGCGTGACCCAAGTTCTCGATCACGAAGGTAATTTGGGAAGTCCGGAACGACGCCGTACGGTGAATGTAAAAGTTTGAAGCTCTGAATTTTTAAGAATGGTGTCTGAGTGTCTCCATAGAGAGTCTTCACTTTGATAGACCAAAGGTTTTATTTTATTATAAAAAAAAGGAATTTTAGTATCCACATTATAAAATTAAATTATCATTTAATATAACCCAAATGATAAGTGAATAATTTGAAGATTATAAGTTATATTTAAACTTTGTAGCGAATAACTTATATTAAATACAATATTATTTTTAATTATTAATCATTTTTTAAAATGTTGATATTTAATTTAGAAACCAATTATATATTATTAAATATTATAAAAAAAACTAGTCACATAAAATTATGATATTGATTATCCTTCTTTTTTCTTAATATATATATTATTTATTCGTCAAAATATACTATTGTATTAAATTATAGCAATTGAAGTGTCCATAATAAGTGTAAATTGATTCTTTATCTTATAATTTGATCATTAATTTCATGATTTTTATTTTTTTTATATTTGTAGTGACTCTATACTTATTATTATCACGTTTAAAATAACTTGTCAAAAGGAGCAATTATCATATTGTAAATAATATCAGTAGAGGTTGAGAAAAATATACATTCAAATATATAAGAGGGTGAGAAAATTTCTTAAATATATTTCCATTTGAAAAACTCTCAAAAACATTTTTTTTAAGAAATAATTCCTAAAATTACCCAATATAGGTATTGTAGCTTATATAAATAAACTGTTGGTAGAATTCATAATATATCAATCATTCCAAAAGTAATCATTTATAGTAAAACTGGCAATTTTTATAATACCCTTTTATTTGTTGACAGAATAAAAATCTGGCAAAGAGTAAAAATTAAAGTCTTCTAAAAAAGTGATAAAAAACATTTTATACTCACTAAATATTTTTATTATATATATATATATATATATATATATATATATATATGAAAGCATTTTCTGTTTTTTATTTTTGAAATTTTAACTATTAAAATAACAATTTATTTGACTTTGAAACTTAGAAATTAGATAAAAAAAAATAAGGAAATATTTCTATAACTAAAATTGAAATAAAAAAATCTTTTACGTAAAATTCACTTGATCTAACGTTGCCTGAGAGAATGATTCCTGAATGTAAAATTTCCGTCAAAGGCTCAATGATTGCATTCACATTCTTTTCTCCTCATTTCTTTGTGAAAGAATGGTTTTATGAAAAGCAAACCTATGTGTTCATCTATCTAACGGAATGCTGCAATATTGAAGGAAATGAGATTTTTAAATGTTCAGAATCTTCTCCAACCAAATATTCTTCATTTTCTTATTATGCATATCATAATGGTTGAAAACACACCGAAAACTTTTGATATTGGTTAAAGGGCATGTATCCTAGAACTACATAGAACACACCAACAACTTGTCATGAAAAGTTTGTGTCACACAAACCAAAACTTTGCCTTTATATATAGACATGATTGTTGGTTCCATGCAGTTGACTCAACACATAAAAGTTTATTCATTGATCATGGAAATTGGAAGAGAGGATGAGAATGTGGGCATGTCCATGTCACCCCGAGTAGCTGGTTCCATTATTAACAATGACTTTTGTCACCACAAAGAGTTCATGTCTCAGGCATATCTTCAGAATAAGTACTCAGAGATTGACATAGATACTGAAGATTCCAATTTTGATCCAAATCGCCCCCTCCCCATATTTCTCAAGGTACTAGGAAGCAATGCCTTTAAGTTGTAGGACAATAATACACAGTAATTTTTTAACAAGTAAATAGTGTATGCCAAAAAGTTTGTTGATTTTTTAATAGTTACTTTAAACCAGTACTTGGCACTGTTTTTTTATTGAATGACATTCTTTAACATAAGTATGATTGGTTTATTTTCTAGACTAGTTGTTGACTATTTAGAATGGACCAAAATTTAATGGTTTTGAGTTTGTATTTTTCTTTTGTTGCAAATGGACCAATACTAGAATCAAGTAACAAGTATCATAGATTGTGTTGGTAAGCCAACAAGAGTCATAACTGCACTATTCAGAGTGTTTGGAATTATTTACTCTTCATTTCTCATGTGCAGTTTGAAGATGTGGAGTATAAGGTGAGAAATAGCCAAACAGGATCAAGTAACCTTGTGAAGACAATGGTGTCAAAGTTAACCACACAACTCACTGTGGAAGAAGATAGATACAAGAAAATTTTGAAGGGCATCACAGGAAGCATTGGCCCTGGTGAAATTCTTGCGTTGATGGGTCCTTCTGGCAGTGGGAAGACAACCTTGTTGAGAGTTATAGGAGGAAGACTAGTTGACAATGTAAAGGGAAAAGTAACTTACAATGATGTTGGTTTCACTCCAGCTCTCAAGAGGAGGTTAAGTGGTTAACATATCATCTTTGTTACTTCAGAAATGAAATCCCTACATTCACACATTAATTGGCAGCATTAGATTAAGATTTAATGTTCACATTTAAGATACATATCTTAAGTTGAACTAATTGAGATAAAATGAGTCCTTTGATCTTCATCTAATGGTTCTTACTATCTAAATTTGTGAATGCATGAACTCCATGAATGTGTTACTTCAAGTACTTGATAGGACATGAATGTGTGCTAATATTTTTTATTTACTTTTTCCCCTACCTGCTAGGATTGGGTTTGTGACACAAGAGGATGTGCTTTTTCCTCAATTAACAGTTGAAGAAACTTTAGTCTTTTCTGCGCTTTTGAGGCTACCAAGCAATATGAGCAAGCAGCAAAAGTATGCAAAAGTAGATACCACCATCAAGGAGCTAGGCCTAGAAAGGTGTGTTTTGCACCATATATATGCACATGATGTTACTTCAATTGAAAGACAAAAATTTCCCCTTAAATAATATTTTGCATAACCTTAGATGTCGCCACACAAAAATAGCTGGAGGATATCTGAAAGGCATATCAGGAGGAGAAAGGAAGAGAACCTGCATAGGCTATGAAATTCTTGTTGATCCTTCACTATTGCTACTTGATGAACCAACTTCTGGCCTTGATTCCTCCTCAGCAAACAAACTCCTTCTGACTCTTCAAGGACTTGCCAAGGTATCTATAACTAAATTTAATTATGTTCCACTATGATAAAATGTTCAAATGTAGAATGAACATACCTGCTGAGAGTTACATTTTGATTTACTTATAGGCTGGAAGGACCATAATCACAACAATACACCAGCCATCGAGTAGAATCTTTCACATGTTTGACAAACTACTTCTGATATCAGAAGGCTATCCTGTTTACTATGGAAAGGCTAAGGACACAATGGAGTACTTTTCATCTTTGAGATTCACCCCTCAAATACCGATGAATCCTGCAGAGTTCTTGCTTGACTTGGCAACTGGACAAGTGAATGACATAAGTGTTCCAACAGATATCTTTCAAGATCAAGAATCTTCTGACCCTTCAAAAGTTGTTATTGAAGTAGGATTTTCCTCAGACATATATTCATCTCTTACCAGCTTGATATTAACTGTTTCTTTATTTTGTTAGTATCTACAGCTCAAATACAAATCTCAACTGGAGCCAAAAGAAAAAGAAGAGAACCATAGAGTAGCAAGCACACCAGAACACCTTCAACTAGCAATTCAGGTTAAGATGGAGTGGACATCCAGTTGGCTGGAACAATTTGTGATTCTCTCCAGGAGAACATACAGAGCAAGAAGAAAGGACTACTTTGATAAGCTAAGACTAGTTCAAGCACTTGGGGTTGCACTTTTGTTGGGGCTCCTTTGGTGGAAATCTTCAACCAGTACTGAAGCTGGAGTCAGAGATCAGGTAATTCTCCATGGCATTATTTATCTCATGTTGCAATATCAACCAAGCTTCTAATCACAATTTTTGTTGCAGGTTGGTTTAGCATTCTACATCTGTATATTCTGGACATCTTCATGCATTTTTGCAGCAGTCTATGTCTTTCCCTTTGAGAAGTACTACTTGATAAAAGAAAGTAAAGCTGACATGTACAGACTAAGTGTATACTATGCATGTAGCACTCTATGTGACATGGTGGCCACCGTTTTCTATCCAACTTTTTTCATGCTCATCTTGTACTTCATGGCTGGCTTTAAGAGAGCTGTTGCTTCCTTCTTTTTGACACTATTAACTATTCTGTTAATAGCCATAACAAGTCAAGTAAGTTGTGTTAAAAGTACTCAAAGGATGAGTTAGTGGTTATCAATTATTCATTCATTAACATCTATAATTATGTCACCAGGGAGCAGGTGAAATGTTTGGAGCTGCAATTATGAGTGTTAAAAGAGCAGGTACTGCTGCTTCTTTGATACTAATGTTGTTCCTTCTCACAGGTGGCTACTATGTCCAGGTACTACAATTGTTCTATTCTAGTATCAAAGTTTTTGCCATAATAGTAAGTTAAAAAAATGAGACAAAACTAGAATGCAAGTTCTGCAATTAATGTAGTAAGATATTTAGCATAAATAGCTTCCTCTAACATAGTTACTTTCAATTGTGCAGCACATACCAAAGTTCATACGATGGTTGAAGTATTATTCCTTCATGTACTATGGTTTTAGGCTGCTTCTAAAAGTGCAATATTCTGGAGACCAGTTATATGATTGTGGAAGCAAGGGAGGGTGCAGGACCCTGCAGAGTTCTCCAACATTTGACATTGTAAACTTGAAGGGTGGATTGAAAGAAGTGTGGATTCTGCTAGCTATGTCATTCATCTTTCGGTTGTTAGCTTACTTGTGTCTTCGTCTAAGAATTGGTAGAAAAAACTAATGTATCATGGAATTCATTGCTTCAGATATATGTTACAAACTTACCACTATAGAGAACAATGAATAATACAAACTCACTCAATAACTGTTTTGTTCATGAAAATATTAACATTTCATGTAAATTTACAGAGTCCAATTAATCTAAAAATTGATAAGAATTATAATCTTTAAAATCAGTTTTGATAAAAGAATTTAATGTTAATTTTAATTAATTATATTATGAATTATATATTTAATTAAATAAATAAAAAAATAAATTTTAAAATATAAAAAATCCGTCATAAAATTCGAGTCCTTGAACTAATTTCTAGTAGGAAAAAAAAAAGATAAATAAAAGCAATTGAAAAAACGGGTTGTGAACATTAAATAAATCTATTTTAGATAAATATTTGGGTAAACTTTAGTTGAAAAAAAAAAAAAAAAAAAAAAAAA
>Ga0209489_105396_pt1 | contig 22214 bp, 12 predicted proteins | sample SiratrowhiteBW_FD_187527 | JGI IMG/M metagenome (GOLD analysis project Ga0209489, IMG submission 187527) | Root nodule microbial communities of legume samples collected from California, USA - Siratro white BW (SPAdes) (version 2) | ecosystem: Host-associated > Plants > Roots > Nodule | place...
AAATATATATATATATATATATATATATATATATATATATATATATATATATATATAAATTTATTGTAATAAAAAAAACGCCCACATCTGTCTTACCCATTTCTTCACCTGTAATGGATGACACGTTCCAAAATTGAAATAAAATATTATTGAAAAACGGAACGGAAAAAAGTTATACATAACGTATATACAATTAATAAATAAATATGAGAGGATACAAAATTCTTAAATACATATGAGGAAGTTATTTAAGCCTCATTTATAATATATAACTATTTTAGTTTACTGAACAGTTTTAATTTGTGAAATACGATTTTTTTTTTATAGGAAAAAATTATAATTGATCTTTGTTTTTATTTTAAATACATCAATTTATGCGAATATTTAATAATATTATCTTTTTAAACAATATATTAATAAATAAATAAACAGTTAAAATGTTATTAAATATTTAAATTACATATATTAAACGCATTAGTTACATTAAAAAAAATATTTGTTTTTAATTAATCTAGCAGTGATAAAATTGTGTTAAATTACAAATTGAAAAAAAGAAAAAAAAAAAAGAAAAAAAGGAAACGGTGGAATCTATTAATCAGAAAAAGCCATTAGTTAGAAAGGCAAAAGTCCGTCCAGAAGTTATCGCCATCACGGGAATGTGTATTACGGAAAAAGCTGAAGAGGTGTGAGTGCGTGACATCATTTTATACCATTTTTTTTTATCATCAGTCTACTCGTATATACGTAATACGCATTTTAATAATTAAATAAATTTTATTCTTGCAAACTAAATAAATTTTTTTCTCGTTTTTTTATTACTGGAAATAAAGTTACGGCCATTAAATTCAGTTGGAGGGGCGTTTGATTTGACAATGGTCACCGACACAGAGGAACACCTCCCAGGTTATGAATCACCAAAACAAAAATTCCACACTTAAATTAAATTTGTGGCACTCCAAAATTCCACATCATGTTGCTAACGGTTTCTAATTATTTTTTAAACCCAAATCCTCTGTCAAATAGAGAGGCGCGTTACAATTTGATGGGTGCAACAACTACTACATCATGTCTACATATAATATAACGGAAACAACCATTAGGAAAAACCACATTAGTTTTCAAAAACAATATTTTTATTACATCACTTTTCACCCCTGCAAAAATAATTAAATTAATTATAGAAAATAACACATCCCTTTAGTTGAATAATGGATGTTATTATCAATAAAAATTTTGATTAATAATTATTAAGTTTATTTCCTGAAAAGCTCGTAATAAATTAATGCATGTTTGGTGGGGATTGTCTTCCGTTCCATCTCTCCGCGTAAACCACTTTATTCAAAGCGTAAGCGAGTGAGTGCCAACTAAGTTTTTAGAAATAATAATGATAATAATAAATAATTAATAAATAAATAATAAATAATAATAATGAAATGGTAGCGTCTTGTAAGGAAAGAGCCAGAAAATACCGAATTATAATGTAAAGAGTCTTCCTTTTTTGTCTCGAAAAAAAAAAGGTAGAAAATGAATTTGGAAAATGTAATAAAAAAAGAATAAAAAAAAAAGGAAAAGCGAGTGAGGAGGAGAAGAAGGAATAGAGAATCTGGTGGGCTTTGAGCTGTGATTTAGCTGTCCTTTCGATGAATTATTAAATTGTTTTAATTTTTTATAATTTAAATTGGAGGGCTGAGTCTCTCTCTCTCTTCACAGACTCTTATACGCTCCCTCAGGGCTCAGCCTCACACTCTTCCTAAATCCCTAGAAACAAACACTCAGAGAGAGATTGGGTCTTGAAGGTGCATTTCTCGCAGCAGATCTGAAAGAAGAGGAAAATCAAAATCGCGTGGTGATTTGGGTTGTTCAGATGCGGCATGTGAGATGAGGAAGAAAACCTATTCCTTCCATTTCTCATTCTCATTCTCACTCTCACTCTCACTCTCAGTCTTCCTCCTTCTGCTTGCACACTCCGGAGCAATCTCCCACAATGGCCCTCTCAGCGACGCCGAAGTCTCCTTCATCAAGCAGCGCCAGCTTCTGTACTACAAGGACGAGTACGGTGACAGAGGGGAAAAAGTAACCGTAGATCCCTCTTTCCGCTTCGAGAACGACCGTTTGAAGAACGCGTACATAGCGTTGCAAGCATGGAAGCAGGCCATTCTCTCTGATCCCAAAAACCTTACCCTCAACTGGGTGGGGCCCAATGTCTGCAACTACACCTACGTTTTCTGCGCTCAGGCCCTTGACAACCCTAAGATCCGCACCGTCGCCGGAATCGACCTCAACCACGGCGACATTGCCGGATACCTCCCCGAGGAGCTTGGCCTGCTCACCGACCTCGCTCTCCTCCACATCAACACCAACCGGTTCTGCGGCACCGTGCCGCACAAGTTCGACAAGCTCAAACTCCTCTTCGAGCTGGATCTCAGCAACAACCGATTCGCCGGGAAGTTCCCCGACGTCGTGCTGCGTCTGCCGCAGCTTAAGTTTCTAGATCTGAGGTTCAACGAATTCGAAGGCACGGTCCCCAAGGAGCTCTTTGACAAGGACCTCGACGCCATTTTCATCAACGACAACCGCTTCGTGTTCGACCTGCCGGACAACTTTGGGAACTCCCCCGTGTCGGTGATCGTGCTGGCCAACAACCGCTTCCACGGCTGCGTGCCGGCTGGAATCGGCAACATGAAGCGGCTGAACGAGATTATTCTGATGAACAACGCGTTCAGGTCGTGCTTCCCTGCGGAGATAGGGATGCTGACGAACTTGACGGTGTTTGATGTGAGCTTCAACCAGTTGTTGGGGCCTTTGCCTGACGCCATCGGTGGGGCCGTGGGCTTGGAGCAGCTCAATGTGGCGCATAATTTACTCTCCGGGAAGATACCCGAGAGCATTTGTAAGCTTCCCAATCTCCAGAACTTTACTTTCTCTTACAACTTCTTCACCGGCGAGCCGCCAAGGTGTCTCGCTTTGCCGGCGGCTGATGACCGCCGCAACTGTCTTCCGGGAAGGCCTGCCCAGCGCTCCGCCGGACAATGTAAGTCGTTGTTGTCGCACCCTGTGGATTGCAAGTCTTTTAGGTGTAAGCCTTTTGTTCCTACCTTGCCTCCTCCTCCTCCTCCGTCACCACCATTGCCGTCACCGTCACCGCCACCGCCGTCGCCTGTTTATGTTCCTCATTCCCCTCCGCCGCCACCACCAGTGTACTCGCCACCGCCACCACCTCCAGTGTATTCGCCTCCACCACCGCCACCAGTGTATTCGCCTCCACCACCGCCACCAGTGTATTCGCCTCCACCACCACCTTCACCACCTCCGCCGGTTTATTCTCCCCCTCCACCACCACCTTCTCCACCTCCACCTTCACCACCTCCGCCTTCACCGCCACCTCCAGTCTATTCTCCACCCCCGCCCCCACCATCACCACCTCCGCCATCCCCACCACCGCCAGTCTATCCATCACCTCCTCCACCTTCCCCGCCGCCACCTTCACCGCCACCACCAGCACCAGTTTATTGTGTAAGGTCTCCGCCACCACCTTCACCGCCTCCGCCATCACCCCCACCTCCACCAAGTCCTGTGTTCTCCCCACCACCACCTGTGCAATATTACTATAGTCCACCACCGCCACCACAACACTCGCCTCCACCGCCACCACCACACTCGCCGCCTCCACCACCCCACTCTCCTCCACCGCCAGTTTATCCCTATCTGTCACCGCCCCCACCTCCTCCTGTTCACTCTCCACCTCCGCCGGTCCATTCACCACCACCACCATCTCCTCCACCTTGTATAGAACCACCACCACCACCTCCACCCTGTATAGAACCGCCGCCACCTCCACCATCACCACCGCCTTGTGAAGAGCATTCGCCTCCTCCACCATCACCACATCCTGCACCTTACCTGCCACCGCCATCACCATCACCACCACCTCCCCCAGTTCAATACAATTCTCCTCCACCACCAACACCTGTTTATTCTTACAATTCACCACCGCCGCCACCTCCGTCGTCTCCGCCACCAGCCCCTGTATATGAAGGGCCTTTGCCACCTGTCATAGGAGTCTCATATGCATCTCCTCCTCCACCTCCCTTTTATTGATTCTTTTGAGAACTTTTCTCCTCTAACCCTTGCCCTCTACCCTAGCAATGAAAAAAACCATTTAAGTTCAGTTCATACTTTTGTTATTATTGGTGGCCATTTCTGCTGTGCCCTCTTCTTCCTGTGCCAGCCATGTCAAGTATGTACGCGACTCTCGTCGCGAAAAATAAAACCTGAGAGAACCAGAAGGGTTTGTGTAAGGCTGCATGTGATGTTTGTTCTAGTATAGGAAAACAGAGAGGAGGTTACAGTGGATTGAGGTAAGAGGAGAAAGTCTCTCCATATTGATTTGAATTGTTATGGATATTCGAGTTGTGAAATAAAAATGGCAGAGAAAGAGTAGGTTGCAGAGAAAATGTGTATGTATAGGGATGAATTTGGAGACCATAATTCAGGGTTGCATTGCATAGAGTAGCAGCACTTTCTGCTGCTGCTGCTGCATCTGCAGGTTTGTGGAGTTTATTGTTATTGTCTCTCATATCATACTTTTTTTTTATTTAATTTTTTGTTTCTTTTGTTTTGCAATTTATAGTATAATTTAAGAACATTTTACATGTATTGATTTTCTGAATTGAGGTAATTCCTTTCTCGTACGAGTGTCTCGAAAATATTTCTCTGCTATGAGAATGTTGTGTGTGCTTATGCTTCACCTGCCCATCTCTAACTGCATTTATGTGATGTCCCCTCATCTGTGATTCCATGCCAATGAGATAGACTAACTTTATCATTTGATCAATTAGATAGTGGTTTCAATTCGAATTTTCGGAGCAATATGGCTTTGTACTTCAGAGCTCCATCTCCACCACCATCTTTGTTTAAACTTCGAATATGGTTTTGGCCAACCAAATGCAACCCCATCTCTGTTTCAACTGTAGTAGATATGTTTTTGGCAACATCCACTTAGCAAAAAGCAATACCAATATTTTCAATGCTATGGATGAAGGTTTACGAAATCAGAAAGATGTTGTTTTGAAAATTTTTTATTTAAAACCTGATAATTAAGGTTAGGTAAGGAATCTAATTATGGGTTGTTGCTGTTATCAAAGATTATACTTGCGGTTTGAAATGATCCTCAATCTTGGATCGAGGTCACCACCGTTGTCTATAGTTCAGAGGACCCTGATTCAGGTCATGGTGGTGGGACCTGATTTTCCATCCCAAGGAACGTTTTAAGGATGATGGCATGCCAGATTTCATTTATTTAATTTTTTTAACCCTTTCTTTTTCACTTGATTAGCGGTATTGTTTAAGATTGCCCCCCATGTGCACACTTCCTTCACAATAATAACTCTTTAGATTTGAATTCAAATCTGTTTACGTGAAGCACACTTTTCCACCATTGCAATTTTGGACATTAAATACTCTTTAGTTTAACCTTTGCTAAAAGCTCGTTCAGGTTTAAAAATCTCCCACGCTTATCAAACGTTCAAACTTGTTTTTCCTCTTAATCCTTGTTTTGTTTCTTATTACCACATTGGGTGCTCAACCAGAACTTACTTCTGCCTATAACTTTGCTCTAATATTATTTGAAAAAATGTTTAAATGTAAAAGTACTTCATTTTAAATTTTTTACAAAATGAAAAGCATAAATTAAAGTTTGTAAATTGAAACTTGTGCTTTTATTCAAATGGCTTTTGACTTTAATGACAAAAAAATGCTTTTGTCTTTTACTTTTTGCTGGTTGTGCCTCTTCTGTGCTACCCCTTTCATCACCACCTGCCTTCCTCGGGTGTTGTCCACTGAAACTTGTCTCACATAAAAGTAAAGGCAAGATGATTGTGAAACTTTTGTTTCCTACCACCAAGGGATCCCACTCTACTACTTCTGCCATATCGTTTCCAAGCCCATTGATGTGAATTGTTCATAAATTCGGATAACCTCTGTAGCCCAAGTGAATTTGCCGTTTTTCATTCTCAAAATGAACCTTAGAGCAGATACACGGAATTTTTCAATACAATTAAAATCAGGACAACCAAATTTAGACGTCTCTATGTTAATAAAAAGACAAAAAGAAAAAAAAATGAAAATTTAATATGCTAAGACAATAACTATCTTAAGGATAAATATAAAGCAAGAATTCTAATTGTCAACACTGTACATTAAATTAAAAAAATACAATGGTATGTAATATCACATACAATGCCGTTTGTTTTATGTTGAAATAATTAAAATAATGAAAGTGGAATTGTTCCATGTAATTTTAAAGACCATGTGGACAAGTATCAATATTTGGTTCTCATCCAAGAGAAGCCAGTTTTCATGATAACTTCTTTCCCAACTTGTTTCTCATTTTCGTCCATTGTTTTTTTCTTCTGGAAGAGCGAGACGAAGTTGAATAGAAATAGCAACTTGTTCATCATACTTGGGAAAAAGGGCGATGGAATTCAATTAATTTGTTTGCAATTATGAGGAAAATGTAGAGTAGCGATAGGTAGTAGCGCTTTAAATATTTGCTTTATAGGTGTCTCACAAATGGGAGGGATTTTTTAAGGTGAGGAATCAAGAGTACACTTTTTATTAAAATTGGTATTTAAAAATTATCATTAGTACACGGTAATCCTTATTTTCATTATACTTTTAATAAAAAAAAAGTTACAATTATTTTCTTAATTAATGTCTTGGGAGAATTGGTAACCCCACTAGACAGAGTTGGTCTAGTGGTAGTGGAACTAAGAATACATGAGTAATTTGAATGATGTCCAACTTCTACTATCATTAATGCCTCTGTGAAAGAAAATTCTTTAGCACATTGGTGAGCAACATTTCTATTTATTTTCTTGCACCATTCTGTAACACATTAGTGCCCACATATTGGACCCGGAAAACAAATTAGCTGGACTCATTAAACAAATTTGATCTCTTTTATGCATGAATCTATTTTTCTCATGTACCATTTAACATGCATAAAAAAGAATTCCCCTTTTCAAAATTTCTAGATTTGAAGGGAACTGTGGACCTGGGGTCACTTTCTCCACTATGGAAACCATGGCAAGTTAGATGAAAGTTCTATATACCTTGATGGTTTTGGCCTTGAATTAATTGTGCATACCCTTTGTGTTAGGGGAAGGGAAAAAGTGGAAATAAGTAAAAGCATGGAAGTTCCACTTGCCCTTGCTACCTTTGGATGAAGGGGAAAATTTAGAAAAATTGCAACACAAGCAGGGCATATCCCACCACCAAATGGATAGTGACGTGCATGAAAGGGCCCCTCCATGTATAAATTCACATGGCCTGCAAAGGCTTTTCACATCAAACATGTAATGAAAAATATTAATGTTAGAAGTTGGTTGACTTGTTCTATGCCTCAACCGGGACATAAGTTTTCATTTAATTTGGGTTCAAGGACAGCCTGTGATTAGGTCAAGCATATTTAATGGCATTTCATAAAGTGACTCATGATATTGACCCCATTCTCACATTTAAAAGCACAGACAAGTATCTCTTTCAAGCAATATAAAGAGATAAACAACCTTATCAATTTGGAAAAAACTTGGGTTCAGGGAAATTTCTTTTTCAAATCAACTTAGATTTACCATACTCTTTTCCACATGCCTCCACTATTTCAAATATTCCATAAAAAACAATATAGTTTCTAATTAATTAAAAGAATATACCAATCTTCGTCATTTCAAATTACCCTTCAAATCACAATTATGGTCACAGCGTTAAAGTTTTTTTATTCACTATAATTGAAGTCAAATTAACTATCTTTTGTTGTACAATTGAATTTCTTAAATATTTTGTTATTGAATGGTAGGCTACTCTAGTTTAATTTATAGGTTTAGCTTCCGACTTTTTGAATTTTTTTGATATAATTATTTTTTTTTGTTTTTATTCGGTTTTAGATTTTGGAAGGACTTCTTATAAATCTTCTGACACTTAAGTTATTGGAAGGAGTCCTGTAAGTAAGTACTTTAACATTCAAGTTAGTTAGTGGTCTAAGTATTATAGAATATTATATTTTAGATTAGAATAACATTATCTTATGTCATGATATCATTTTTTTTCTATTTATAAACTTCTAAATGAGTTTTTCAATAAGTGGGCCAGAGATTCAAATTATTAAAAGGTCTCCTATATGCTTTTTTTCACGCTTTGAAACCATATCAATAATAAATTAGTCGATTAATTGATTCGACAATATAATTATGAATTGGATTTGTTAACTGATCGGTCTTATAATATATATTTTACATGTCAAAATGTTAGTTTGTAAATCAAAGAAAAAATATCATAAGTTAAACACAAAAAGAAAAAGAAAAAGATAGAAAAGACACATCATCACAAGAGGAGGTACATTGCAATGGAGTAAGGTTAGTATTAATGTGGGTGGTGGCATAAAAGGAACATTATGAAAGCAAGGAGGGATTGAAGTCTTTAAAAGTTGTAGGTAATTCATTAATGGATGAAGGGGAAGAAGATGGGCAGTGCCAACCAATCCATATAGATGCATATACCTAATCATAGGCATTATTCACGGGAACACAAAATGTAAAGGCAATGGTGATAGGTAGGGTTTGTGTACTGTAATAATAATAGTTCAAGTAAGTAGCAACCCTTTTTTTCAGTTCCCATTCTCTACCAATCCAATAATTGAATTGAGCAGTGCACACACATAAATGAGAAAAAAAAAGAAGTGTCACTGTAAACTTTGTAGCCTAGCCTCAATTTAGATGAAGTAGAAGAAGGAAATAGAAAAGGACAATTTGAATAAATTACCCTAGGGAGAGTAGAAAGTTTTGCCGCAATTGATGGGTCAATCAGAAAGTCACCAATGAATAACCCTAATTGCTACACTTTTCTTAGCCGTAAGGGAAAGTAAAATTGAAAGAAAAATGAAAGGGATGTTGAGGAAAATAAAAGCTTGGAAGAAAATTATGTTAGAAGACACTTTTGCTTGGATTTTGATGAATAAGACCCATTCAAATTTCCATTCTCGGATTATTCAATTCGGAATTTCTCTATCATGAGAATGTTTGCTCTTGATTTGCGTATTTGATTAGTAGTTGCCATGTTCATGTGTCATTTATTGTGTAATTCTATTTAATTAATTTTTATTTAAGAAGAATATAAATACACCATTAGTTTCGCCTATATCTTCCAATAACTATTTTTAATATATGAAAAAATAAGATTATTTTCATACTTTCAAAATTGTCCATGTTTTATGTTTTGAAGATATACTCACTAATAATAAAAATAAAAATAAAAATAATAATAATAATTATTATTATTTATTCGATCGCACTCGTGATAATTTCGGCGTAAATACGTGACCGACAAGATTCGCGTGATTTCATAATGTTTTGGTTTCTCATGTTTACACACGTGCGGCGCGGTGGCCACTCTTTCTTTATATTTTTGTTTCTTTCATTTTTTCTTTTTTATTTTTGCAATTACTACGATATTTTACCAATTCAAAAGTCTCCAATATTAATGCGTGTTGGTAAAATCATATGACAACTAGAATTAATTCGGTTTCGAATTCAAACTCTAGACATTTGAATAAAGTAAATATTTTTGAAAATAATATCACTGTTTATAATAATATGATAATTTTATTTAACTCGAGAAAAGTTTATCTTTTAATCTTTACTAAAATATGATTAATAGAGTGTTACTAAATATTAAAAAAATGTATCTGTTACTAATCTCGCATGATCAACTATGAGTGTGCATAAGAAATTATTAATTTTAAGAAAATTAAGACATATTAAATTTGAATTGTTATTTCGTAAATATTTATTTAAACAAAATATTAAAATTTATTGTTTTATTTGATTAAAATATTTCAGTTCTAATCAAATATAGCATTATGATCAAGGTAGAGACTAAACAAAACGTAAAATAGATATTACTAAATTTTAAATCCTAAATCTTAAATTTTATATTTATTGTATTCTTATGTTAAAATGGTTAGTATAAGTGGAAAGTCATTAAATTTATTTTATTTTATTTTAGGTTATTAGGATTCTAATAACGCTATTTCTTACGTATTTATTTCTTCACTTCCATATATTTCTTCTTAATTCTCATAAATATGTAAATCGTGACATTGTTAGTTTTGAAATTATGTAAAATTTATTTCTTCACTTTCTTATATATATATATATATATATATATATATATATATATATTATTTTTTTTAATTCTCAATGTAAATTGTTATATCGTTGTTTTGAAATTATGTAATTTGAAAGTTAAAAATGTCTTTTAAATTATACAGTTTAAAAAATTTATGGATTGTAAAAATGTAAAAGTTATTTTTAAATTCTGAATTATACAATTTAAAAGTTTTTTTTTTCTTAAAAAAAAGTTTTTGAAATATAAAAAGTAAAAGTCATTTTTTTTTATTTTTGAGCTGTACAATCTAGTTGATTTTTATTATATTGATTATCTTTTTTAACAATACTCGCTGTTAAAAGAAGAAAACTACTATCAATGTCGAGTTTCTTATTAACAATGTCCTCGTCTCCTCCGTTGTCATGACTTTTTGACGGAGGGTCTCGGACGACCCTAGCCTCCATTCACCTATTTTTCAATTAATAAGGCCACATAATTTTTAAATTACCAAATTTTAAATTATGTAATTTGTAAGTCTTTTTAAGAAAAAAAAAAATGATTTCTATATTATATAATCTACAAGCCAAAAATGATTTCTAAGTTATGTGATCTATAAGTTTTTTTCAAAAAATACTTTTAACTTTTAAATTGTATAATTAAAAAAATAAAAAATTTCATATTTACAAGTGTGAAAAAAAATGATAAAAATGCAAAAGTAAATGTCCAACTATTCATAAACCAAGTACGTTTGGGAGTGGAATTCATACACTTTGGGATGAAGAAAAACTTTATAGAATTTGAAATTATTGTTAAATAAGAAAAACTTGTATAATTTAAAATATAAGAATTGTATTATATACAAAAATAATTAAAGACGATGAAGAGGAATTTAGGAGAGTCTATTTACTTTTTTAATAAGGGTAAAATGATAATTGTTGGGTGCAGGAGAGGTGTAAGAAGCGATTGGATGAGTTTTTAGCTGGGCCTATATTATTGGATATTTTTGTCTTTGTCCAAAACTGACCCCAAAAACACTTATTATTGGATATTTTTTGTGCTTTACCAAAGCTGATCCAGAAAAACTTGTTGGGCCTATACTATTGGATATTTTTATCTTTGACCAAAACTGACACCCAAAAAACCTTCTTAAAGAGAGAGACTTAAAAACCTTTATACAGCTAATAATAGGTTAACCGATTACGGGAATATGTTTGAAGAAAAAAGTGAGAATTAATATCAAAACATTAAAATATTTAATAACAAGTGTTTAAATTTTCTATTTTAAAAAATTAGAATTGATTTAATAAAGCAATACTATTTTTTGATGGTTTATAAATCTGTCATGTAAAAATTGATGTTAATCAAAGAAGTTTGAATATTAACTAAACTTTATAAATATCTCATCATAAAATTTTATTTATAATGTGTGTTAAGATATAAAATATGGTCAGAGACCTTTTAAGATTTGAACATTTTATCAACTCCGTTATTGAATGAATTATATATATAGACACACATACACATTAAAAATACTTTTAAACTTCATCATTTCAAATTTATTTAAAAATTATTAAAACCCTTTTGAAACGGGAAATATTTTGCTGAGAAGCACTTAAAAGTACTTTTCTTTTAAGTCTCGAACTTGTTGAAATTTGGAAACTTGAATAACCTCAAAGTGTGAATTTAGTCACTCCTTGCCATTCTCTCTTCCTTTTTTTCTTTTCTTTTGCTAGAAATTATGATGTTTTTTTTTTCTTTCTTTCTAAAGTTCTATGATTTATGCTACACATGTGGGTCATATCCTTCACTGTGGAATAGGTAAATTGTGTGACATAGGGAGACACACACACAAAATCCCTTTCAATATGTTTAGATGTCATCGCACTTGGACTTGGGGAGCCACATGATGATCAATCAAAAGATGTTTCTTAGGTAATGCTAAGTCAACCTTTTCAAACTTAGATATATATAAAATTTGTCTTCAAAGTGTAAAGCCATAAACATTTATTGTGATTTTGCCAAAAACATAAACTCAGGGTAATTATCCGTTTACAATAGTACTGTGAAAAAATTTTGAGAATGAGTTTTCGAAAATTTAAGTGTATGGGAAATTAATTTGCCAATTGCTCATATGTAATTTCTGAAGAAAGTAAGTTTTGAGTCACTATGAAGATTTATCTGTATAAACAAATAGGGAGAAAAGCATTTTAAGTCCACAATTCACATTTTTTCATTACAAAACAATATATCAATCAAACTAATGTTGTGTATATAATTATGTTGGGATAAGTGTGTATGGTTATCAAATTTCAGTAAGAATGGTTGTTTCTTTAAACATGGATATTATATTAAAATTGCTTAACTGAAATTTTTTAATGATTATTAATGTTATTTTGAATAATGTATAGGACCTTATCAAGAAAAATTGTAATAATTTTCATTGACTTGAAATTGTCACCTTAATAAATAAAAGTATAATGAAAATATTAAATTTGATTAAATATTTGTAATATTAATTAATGATTAGTCAATAAAGCATTCATAACGAGCTTGAATTTCTTAAAGTTATTTATTGTTGTTTTTTTTATTTAAATGTCATTATTTTGTACCATATGGACATTAAAAAGTGTTACCATATATTTACCTTAATTAGTATTCTTCATACAAGTGCATCATTATCTTTGAACTTGAATATTAACATAGATAAGGGAGAGAGTTTTCCCATTTGGTAGAGAGTATACAAAATAGAGAAAAGAAAAGAAAAAAAAAATCAAAATGAATATTTGAATGGTAAATAGCCAAAAAAAAGAAAAAAGAATTGCGTAGTGTAGTGCTCTACCACATATTTCTTTAGAGTTTCATGCATGGTTACTTGATGTATGTATTTTGCGTCCTCAATTTCTCTTTGTGAGTTATACATGTTCACGTTATTCTCATCATCTTCACCCATTCTAAAGAATCAAATTCCTTCAATTTGCTTTGAATGATTACAAAACAGTGCGTGACATGGACCAATAATCAAACTCAATTTTTATCATTCACTGGAAATTATTATGCATATGAGGCCATGAAAATTGAGATTATGAGGTCTTCACTTGTAAATGCACTTCTTAAATATTATTTTGCTTTTAAAAGTTTCTACACCAAAGAAGAAAGATAACGTTTTTTTTTGGCGTTGTTGATATTTATGTGTGTCTATGAAAAAAGAGATAATCACTTGTTGCAGAATTGCAGCCAAATGGACCACCCTTTTGATTTTCCTTTGAGAACATCAACACAAATAAAGGATGGACAACGTGCTTTCATTGCAGAAATCCACTAATTTAAAAGGAACCTTTTCTTCCCAACATTGGATGCTGCCTAATTCACTTACGTACGCCACCAATGTTATCAAAGGACAAAACGGAATTCTATGTCATAGTATCTAATACAAAAATTACTAAAAAATATTTTGTGGACTGTTTTTAATAAAATTTAGTCAATATAAAAATATATCTTAAAAAGAGTGTGTATTTTGTATTTATCAATGTAATAGATTTTTTTACATAATATATGTGTAGTGTATGTTGAGAATGATTCTATTATTATAAAATATATTGATGTCATTCTTAACAAGTTAGAAGTAAACTAAACGAGTTCGCCATTTTATCTATAAAACAAATCTAATAAATCTATTAAGATTAAGTACAAATGCATGTTACTAATAAAATTTATTATATTTGATTTGAGACTGAACATTGAATTGATTTAATATTATTTTTATAAATAGAGAAATATCTTCTATTGGTATGATTATTATTCCTATCATTTCTCAAAACTAACTTATCCTGAGTGTGATTTTATCAGTATTCTCCTCCAATCAAGATCTAAGAGATGTTTTATTTGAAGATTTTATTAGATATATAAAAACTGACCGAGTACTCATAATCTATTCCACAGTTTATCACACCCACTATAAGAAAAAAACTGTTTAGAGATCAATTTTTAGCTACTAAATGAAATGGTTACTAATTGTGACCAAAATAGACACCAAATTAGATTTTGGTTGCTAAATAACTATAAAATAGAAGTAATGATTGAATTTAGTCACCAACTAAGTCAAATAATTGATATCTAATATTAACTACCAAGGTTTTAGTGACCTATACCATTAGATTCTAAATTAGTCTAACTTAATTAGATACCAATTTAGAATCTAATAACATAGGTCACTAAAACTTTGATATCTAATATTAGATACCAATTATTTGACTTAATTAGTCACTAAATTCAATCATTATTTCTATTTTGTAATTATTTAGCAACCAAAATTTGATTTGGTGACTATTTTAGTTACAATTAGCCAATATTTCATTTGATAGCTAAATATTGGTTTCTACATAGTTTTTTTCTTTACCCTCCCACCTTATTTTTATATGTGGTCTTGAAAAAATAGAGGTTAGGAATATATCTAGGATTGGGATTGCACTTGTTAAAAAAATTGTATCACATAAATTCCCTCAAATTGAACTTTATTACCTCCATACAAAATATATTCTTTCAACCTGAAGGAAAAGAATAAGAAAAGGAGATTTGTTTTCAAGAAAGTCGAACAAATTTTAACTGTCATTACTGTTAATAATAATCTATAACACAAGAATCTGGAATATTATAGTTGATAAGATTGAGAAGTCAAAACAGGAGAAACAAAATTGAAGCACCTTTTGCAAACGTCAAAAGTCACAGTGCAATGCTGCTGCTACATGCACGCAACAAAAGATCATGTCATTATTGTTTTACTACGAAAAACATAATAGTATTGCAGCATGAAACCAATGATTAAGTTGGGCGTGAAAGAAACACTAGAATCTAGATGGTACATGCATCATTACCATTAAGGTTGGTTTTTATGATAATTATTATTATAATAATGATAATTGATTGAAAGTGCAGATTTTTTTTTTTATATTGGATGAAAAGAATATGAATATATGTGGTGGAAAAATGGAGGAATAAAATGGAGGAAGAGATTTGTATGGGGAAGAATATATAGGTTAGCTTGAAAGGAAGAGAGAGAGAGAAGATAGAAAGTGCATGAAGCTTGAGCTTACGGCGGAGAAAAGAAAAAAAGAAGGAAAAAGCAAAGAGAAACCACCAAAAAGCAACCTCGCCATCTGTATGTCGCTGTCTCACAACAAGTCTAAGTGTTTTTGATCGATCTTTATCATCGTTTTTAAACACTCCAACAACAACACACATGTTGCACCAACCCTTCTCTCTCTTTCTCTGTGTTTGGTTTTTTTGTGTCTCTTCATGAGAGAAGAAGAAAGAGAGAGAGATTGTGATGGAAAATAATCATCATCGAAGCTTGTCCAAGAAACAACACACTTTTTTTTCTGTCTCCGTGTTATTGCCTTATACTACTTCTTCTTCTTCGTCATCATCGATTCTCTTCTTCAATGATTTTGATCATCTTCAGGTACTGTTCATTTGTTTCATTCTCATGTATTGATCAACCCCATCTTTTTTCATAATAGAAATAAGAATCAAATTTCTTACTACTAGATCGATTCTGATAAACTTTTGAAATCCATTAATTTCTGATGTTTTTTTTTTTTGCTTTGGAATAAGATTTGTTGCTACGTGGTTTTGATCATGTTTTGCATTCTACTTATTGAATGTTTAAATAGAGAAATTTACCTGTTTTTTTTTTCTCAGTGAGTTTCTACTGTTTTGTGTTCATTGAATGTTTGTGTGAATTGCTATTTTATAATGTAAACTTTTTTACTATAAATTATAGATTATAGTTTGTAACAAATATGCACATGTGTATGGAACTGATGAACGCATAAGTTTGATCGATTCTTGTTTGCTGAGAAAATCTGAAAGGGAAATTAACGAAAAATTGGACGCTTACTTCGAGGTATAGGAAAACGAATATCTCTTCCAAAATGTTCTGTTCTTTTAGATAGTATTAAAGTTGGAAAATCTCTCAGGGCAAATTATAATATGTTCTTTTATTTTGCTTTATTCAAATTTTAGTTTTTTTTAACAGACAAATTTAATTTCTTTACTCACCCTCTTGTTTTTTTTTTTTATATTTAAAATTGACAACTGTGATCGATTAAATTATTTCTATGTTAATAATGATGGTTAATCTGAAAAAGTTTTTTTTTTTTTTTTTCATGAAAAGGCAAAATTATGCTTTTCTTTTCTCTTTCTCTAGTTTTTTTCAATCCAAAAACACCTCCTTAGCACTGCGAAGGGAAATCCAATATCAAGATAGTTACAGCAAATGACGGGGAAAAGTTCTCTCACTTTCTTTTTTCCAACAAATAAAAATTGAAAAAAATGATAAACTTTAGCCACTTAAGAAGGTGGGGGGTTAAAATGACATTCTAAAGACAAGTTTTTTCTTCTTTTTGAACATTAAAAAACAGTGCTTTCGTGAAGCATACCGTTTTCCACTTCAACAAGGTGGAGGTTTTCAATTCGATGTAGTACGGGTGAGACTTTACAGAACCAAGGAATGTTCTATTGAATATTTTTTCTGGGTTAAGATTATTTTTTCTCAGAGAGTTATATAAAGGGAATTTCAGTAACATGGTAGGCACACCAAAATTTTTGGGGTTTAGCATTTAGTCTATAATGATAGGTGAGACAAAGCATAGCATGAAAAGAATCTATGACTAGTAGGACCAACTATAACAACTATTATAATGCTAATTGTTGGTTCTTATTTAATTGTGTGTTCTGTTTCATTCGAGGCCTTGATGAATGTGATGAATTTTCATTTAGTCTTTTGATGCATTGCAGTGCAGGGGAGAAGAATAGAAGATCTTGATTGGAGTGTGTGGATCATATTTTTTGTGTCTGTGAATCCATTCATGCAGTTGCATTGATTTGTTAAAAGTTGGATAGAAGATGGAGACTGGGGAAAGCAACATGAGTAACCAAAGGTGTGAAGGGTTGAGGGATTCTTCATGGTATAGTCAATTCAGAAATGTTTCGAACCCCTGGTTGGCAAGATATGTGTATGCCTTGATTTTCCTAGTGGCCAATCTCTTGGCATGGGCTGCACGTGATGAACTTTCTAGCCTCACTGCTTTAACTCAATTGAAGGGTGAGATTGTATGAGCTTTCACATCACATTTAATTTTTTGTTGCTACTTTCAAATTTTGGCCATGTCGCTGCCATGTGTTTGATAGAAAGAGTTTTCTTTCTAACACGTGCAAGGTTTCTTAAGCTGTTTTCACGGTGGCATTTTTTTCATCACAAATCTTGACATTACCAGAAGTCATAGGCAAATACTGTGAATGTGACAACAATTGCATGGACTCTTAGATTAGTATAGTTTGCATGGACCCTTATACTAAAAAAAACAAAATTGCAACGAAAACTTTGAAATTTGAATCTAATAAGAGTCCATGCAAACTATTCGAATCACCTAGTTAGAGACTTTCAATAAATGTCACTGTGCTTAAAAAGGGTCCCAAAACTTGAATTCTAACATCTATTGAACCAACAGGTGTAAAGGGATGCAAGGTTGGAAAAGACTGTTTGGGTGCAGATGGTGTTCTACGTGTGAGCATGGGTTGCTTTGTATCCTTTTTCAAATTTCAATATTAACATGCAAGAAATCTGGTTTGGTGAATCATTAATCAATATTTATGCTCAGTGTTTCAACCTTAATTCTTTATCAGTTGTTTTATATGATAATGTTTTGGTCAACTGCTGGTGCTTCTAAATTGAAGGAAGGCAGAGATGAATGGCACTCAGGATGGTGGTTAGTCAAGACTGTTCTGTTGATCCTTGTGACAATATTCCCATTTTTACTCCCTTCTAAGTTGATTGAGCTCTATGGTTGGTAAATTGTGTCCCTGAAAAAGCCTCCAAGTGTTGTTAATGCTTCCTATTTGATATAAAAAAAATGCTGCTTAGATTTATTACATTTATTATCTCTCTTAACACAGTTTTTTCTTTGGGCAGGTGAGGTTGCACATTTTGGTGCCGGGTATGTTTATTTTTTTATCTCTACTAAATGATTGCAGTATATTTTTTTTTGTCTTGAACTGATCTATGATAGTTTTAATTTTCTCTATATTTTTCAGGGTTTTCCTCCTAATTCAACTAATAAGCATAATCAGCTTCATTACGTGGTTGACTGATTGTTTTGCCTCTGGAAAATATGCAGAAAGATGGTATGAAAATTTTAGTTAAATTAGTTATGCTATTCTTCTTTCATAATACAAAATATTTTTAATTCAGTTTGCAGAATACTTGTATAGTGCTCAAAATACTTCCTAAAACGTTTACACTTATCTTCAATTTTTGTGCAGTCAAATCCAAGTGATGTTATTTGCAATTGTTTCATATTTTATCTGCTTGGGGGGGATCATTTTGATGTACATTTGGTATGCACCACAACCATCTTGCCTCCTCAATATTTTCTTTATCACTTGGACCCTGGTGCTTCTCCAACTCATGACTAGTGTATCTCTTCACCCAAAAGTAAGTACTTTTTTCAGGTCTTTTGCTTGCTCAACTTACTTTATCTCCCTTCATAACTTTATGTGGAATTTATGTCTCTCACTAGGTGAATGCTGGCATTCTAAGTCCAGGGTTGATGGGGCTTTATGTGGTCTTTCTTTGCTGGTGTGCAATTAGAAGGTAAGGATACCAATCTTTTTCTTTACTTTTGGATTTGTACACATAATTTGATATAGCTATGTAAGCATGTAGCTTCAAATGTCTAGATTTTTTTCTTTTTTCAACCAAAGGAAACATAGATGTAAAATCAAACCATGTTTTAATTTTCTTTAGTTCCTTTCCATTTTTTTGCAATTGTGATCCCTCTAACTTTCTATAATCTTCATTTCTGTTGAGTTTGAGCCTTAGAACATATTTGTGTGTGCAGTGAACCTGCTGGAGATTGCATCGCAAAGTCAGAATCTGAATCCAAAACAGATTGGCAAAGCATCATTGTAATATTTCATACTTTGGACTTAATGTTTGAAATCTTCTCATGTTAATGAGTAACATCAACCAATTTTTCATGAAAAAAAAAATATTTATCTTGTTACAATTATTTCATTTTCTTAACATGATATCACTTTACCTTCTTATTGGCTGACATTTGACACTGACTGTTGGCAGAGCTTCGTTGTTGCAATACTAGCCCTTGTTGTTGCAACATTTTCCACAGGCATAGATTCCAAATGCTTTCAGGTTAGTTACAGGATCTAAATTGAACTTTATTTTGACATCAGATTCTCTCCAAAGCATATCTAACTCATATTCCTACAGTTCAGGAAGAGTGATCCGCCAGCAGAAGATGATGTTCCATATGGTTATGGCTTCTTCCATTTTGTCTTTGCCACTGGAGCAATGTACTTTGCAATGCTATTGATTGGATGGAACAGTCACCATTCTATGAAAAAGTATGATCTCATCTACTAACTGCCTCATAAGTTAACATCTTGGATTTCTTGTATTAGCTTTTCCACCCAAAAGAAAGGAACCACATTCCATTTCTAACTACTAATAGCCAAGCCATCATCATATGCAAATCTAGATTCAACTTAACTCAATAACTGTGTTACAACCTGAAGCCTTCTAGTTGTTCTTTGTGTCACATAATATCCTTTTGAATCCAAGCACTTAGTTTTGAATCCACACTCCCAAAATTTTTTCACATACAACATAACCTTTTTTTACCTAGTTGCTAACTTGTAGGTGCTAGAGCAAAGTTTATATGAAGTTGGTTCTTGTCTTAGAAAATACTTCAATAAAAGTTATAAATTTTGTGAAATGAGTTGTAATACCTATATTCTGCTGCAGATGGACTATTGATATAGGCTGGACCAGCGCCTGGGTCAGAATAGTAAATGAATGGTTGGCAGTTTGTGTTTATTGTAAGTATGATCCCATCTCAGTTTTATCTAACCATAATCAGAAAAGAGGAATTCTACAAATAAATTCTCAACACATTCTTTGGTATACAAGATTTATAAATTTCATCCCTTAACAAACAATGTATCAAAAAGTTTCATAAATGTGTTTCAAGTTTGGACAATTTTAAACTGAGAGAGACTCTTAAAAGTGTAATTTCTTGAGCAAAGAAACTTTTTGACTTTTTTTACAGTATGGATGCTGGTAGCTCCAGTCATATGGAAGAGCAGAAATGCTGATTCTACATAAGGACTTCCCTGTGATCCACCCATTCTGGTTTTGAAATTGTGAGGATTAAGCTCTTAAATTGCACTATATATCTGCTGCACATGTAGTTGATTCCTCCAAGTGCCCCTCTCTGATAAGAAAAAGAATTTCCAACTGCTTGCAACATCCTAGGAATTTGGAGTCAGAAGCTATGGTGGTGGCACAAATGTTCATCAGTTTTGGATTTGTTCCTTGAAGCTACAACTGAGGGAGTATAAATAACTCAATAATTAGAGTATGGTTATCAGAAATTTCATTCATCATTTTTCAATTTCCCAGCTTCAACTATTAGAGTATTTTTTAGGTGAGTGAATCACTGTATGTTCAACCCAAAGTGTATTAATGTAACAAATAATGTCCAATCACAATCAATGAAACACAGCGTTCATTGTTTTCTATATATATGGTTATTATTATTGCTAAAAAAAGTCATTTTTACACAGTACGGTATATTTTAAGTATCTTTTGGATTAAAGTGGTTCCAAGATTTTCAAAATTGGCGACTTAATTCCACTTTCTGAGATTTTTTTCCATATTATATATAATATTTCTGTTTTGTAGACGTTTACAACGATGATCCTACTCATTGTAATGGTTTTAAAATTAGTAAAAGTTAATGTAATTTATAAGAAGTGTCATTGTAATGTTATTAAAACACTATTTAGTTAAATGATTAGTAAAATTGTCAAAACTTTATTTTCTTTCTTTCATTCTAGTTTGTTATTTTCATTCTCTTTAGTGGAGTGTTTGATAGCTTCTAAATGCTCCTTTAATATTCAATCTTAAAAAGAGATAATAAAATATATCCATATGTTTCTCTAAGATTAATCAAGTCTAGTCTAGACTTTTTTTATGAAGAGACTTAAATTGATTTTTAAAATTGAACAACTTTAAAATATCATTAAAAAAGTTAATGTTTATAATTTTTTTATAAAAGTTAATTTACATAAGTAAGTATTATTTCAATTTAAAAATAATAATTATTAAGGCTGTCTACTTATTAAAAGATATTTTTTAAATTAAAATAAAGTTATCGTGTAAATAAAAAAATAAGTTAAGAACTTGGATTTAATTGTAAGCATTCTTAAATATTATACGATAAAAGATATTTTTAAATTAAAAATAGTCACAAATAATTAATTTGTTAAGTTTAAAGTTCAATTATTCATTAACTAAAACGATTCTTTTATCCAACTTTTACTTATAATTAAATAAAAGCTTGATACATTTTTCAGTCAGAAAAAATGCCTTAATATCCAATGACACGTCAAGCAGTACCATTCCAGAAAAGATATATATACGCAAACAAATTTGTGTTATAAAATTTAAGAAAATATATATTAATAAATGATTGTGTTGCATCAATTATTTCGTAAATAAATTAAGTTATAATTTAAACTTTTAATAAAAGAACTATGTAATAACAAGATTAAAGTTGTTTCATGAATTCATGCAAAATGCTGGGATGTTGGATCTCAGAATAAATTTGCAAGTTTAAACTGAAAAGCATATATTGAATTGCAAAAGCAAGGCTTTATACAAGCCTGTTACAAGGAAAATAACAGAAACAAGTTCCACGTTTACAGTTCCTAACAACGTGGTGAGTGGGTTTAAGACCAATTCAAACAAACAGATTGCCCTACAAACCAGGGCATTATTAACAGAGTAAATAACCAACTAAGCAACAATAAAAAAAAATCCTAACAGTTCTAATACTTCAACATCCTCCCTTAAACTGAACTGCATCAGTGCATTCAGTTTACTTTAGACACTACACACATCCCAAGTTCATCTCGTAACTTCAGGAAGGCTTCCAGTTTGAGAGGTTTAGTCATGATATCTGCCACCTGCTCTT
>Ga0209489_105398_pt1 | contig 22203 bp, 7 predicted proteins | sample SiratrowhiteBW_FD_187527 | JGI IMG/M metagenome (GOLD analysis project Ga0209489, IMG submission 187527) | Root nodule microbial communities of legume samples collected from California, USA - Siratro white BW (SPAdes) (version 2) | ecosystem: Host-associated > Plants > Roots > Nodule | place: USA...
TATATATATATATATATATATATATATATATATATATATATATACATTTTTAAATCCCAATCACATAGTAAATAAAAATGAATAATAATTTGTTTGAAAGCTAACTTTGAATTTCACTATGAATTCTTTTTTATAAATTAAACGAAAAGTAATAAAAAATAGCTACTTAATATAATAACAATAAATAAAACAATTTAATTAAATTATTTTGATGTTAGTGTAGTTTTAAGTGAAGTGTAGTATATAACAACTGATTCAGTTGAATTATATCTCTCAAAAATTGGATTATTGAAATAAAATTAAAGCAGAATAAATAAAGGAATTAAAATAATAATAATAATAATAATAACAATATCTTTGGAATGAATTATTTTTTTAAGTTATTGTGAATTTTTTCTTCTTTTATCATTATTATTGATAGCGTTTTCTTAATTAAAATTACTTTAAAAATCGTTAGAAATTCTAATTATCTATATGAAAATAGATAGTGAATAACTTGTAATAGCAAGAAATTATCTTATTATTAGCTGTAATACAAATTATATAGTAAAAGATAGAGGAAAAATTATAACAGAAAAAAATAAGATGAGAAAGTTTATATGAGACGTGCATGGTATAATAGAATAAATTTTTTATATATATTAATAAAATATTGTATTATTTTGTTCTATTTTTTATAATATAAAAACACATATTTATAAAATATTAAATTGATTTATTTATTAATTTAATTACTTTTTTATTAAAACATAAAAACATATCCTAATATAGTAATGTTAGTATAAATAATAATCATAATCAATTTTAATATATTAAAATGCTATAAATATTGTATTACTATTTATGCAGATAATCAATTATAATAAAAATATAATTGCTTATATTTTTAGTACTTTAAAGAGTTGAAAACTTACATTTAAAATTCTTATTTTTTCATGTTTTGTTTTTTCTAATTTTCTATTACTAAGATCAAATTACATAAATAACTATAAAATTTATTTTGAATCTTTAAAACATTCTACAAAAATCTTCTATTTTTCTTCCATCCAAAAAACAACATACCATAACAAATATTTTAAAACCAAATATGAGTCTTAATAATGTACCTATAGTCTTTTTACACTTTTTTTTACAAGAATATAGCTAACATTTTATTTATTTTTTCGTCTTTTTTTACCATCACTCTTCCAGGTGTATTTTGCTATAGATTTTGACACAAGTGTCATAATGTTCTTTCATTAAGAAAAATAACACCGGTAAAAGGAAATACAGTGAGCCAAGAGAAAGAAGATGAAGAAAATGAAAAAAAAAAAAAAAATAAAAAAAAAATAATATGAAATAAAAAAAAAAAAAACGGAAAAAAGAAAAAAAGAAAAAAAAAAAAAAAAAAAAAAAAAAAATAAAAAAAAAAAAAAACATAAAATAAACATAATATGAACTCATAAGAAAAAAATTAGTTAAGAAAATCGTCTAAGTCAGATGAAAACTGTATGAACACGAAGTGAGTCTGAATCTATAGTGAGAGAGTCATCTAACAAATTAAGTATAAAGACAATTTAACTTAAAAGAAGATTGTCTAATCCTATAAGAGATTTTATCTAATACTTTTAACAACTAAAAAAATTAATTCACTTAATAATAAAAGAAACATTAATAATAGCTGAAAAAAGGATTCACTTAGTAATAAAAAATGTATTAATAATAAAATGTCATATTGTATTTAGATCTCACCGTAATTTTATCCACATTAACTAGTCGTTTAACCACAGTCCTATAGGACTATATTTTTACATTAGGAGCAAGACTTGTAATTGAGAAAAGCTGGATTTAGAATCAAAGTAATGATTTGAATTAAATGTTTACAAGGAGAATGAGATATTTAATATTTAGTATTAAAATAATTAAGATTAGAACTAGGATAGAATATTAAGAGTATCACATATTTGTAATTTAAGAAAATTCCAATAAATTTTATTAGCTGGTGATATAGAATATATATATATATATATATATATTCAATAAAGTTTACATGTAGATGATATTTGATGTATAAAAAAAAAGTTTAAGTGTAAGTAGACAAGTAAAAATCTTAATTTACATAAATAAAAAAATGAATAACAATTTATCAAAAAAATTGATCTAGAGATTAATTTTACTCCCACCTTGAATGTTATATAAGACAACTTTTGATAAATTAAATGAAAACTAAGGTAAAATAAGAAAAACCTTTTATTAAAAATATAATAATAAATTAAAATATTTTAACTTACATATAATAATTTAGATGTTAATATAATTTCCGGTAAAGTTGTCAATAGGTTTACATGTTTCCTTACATAGATGCCTATATATATCTTAAATTTATATGGATAAAAAAGAATGTTCGATATTTTACAAAAGATTGATTATTGGAAAAATTATATGTCTCAAACTTGATTTTCTCATCCTCATTTTAATTAATTGAAGTTAAAAACAATTTGAAAGTTAAGTTTGAAAAAAAAAAAAACTTAAATTGTTTGTATGAGAATAGGTATAACGTAAAAAATTACTCGTTTTTTATTTAAGAATTTGCTAGTGTAAGAAATTGTTTTTAAATATAAGGAGAGACGGGTTTTAAAAAGAATATAAATTGGAATATTTATAAAATGTTTAATATATATATATATATATATGTATATTAATTTAAATTGTAGTTATTCCGTTCTATTTCTATAAAAACTTTACTATTTCTCAAAAAAAGATTATCTTACAATTCTCTTTCATTTTTATTTAAATTACTCATTTTGTTTAACATTTTTTTTTCTATTATAATCTGCAACCAAGTAGATATTACATATAAGAATAATTTCAACCTAATTGTCTTTTTTTAAAAACTTCTCTCTCTCTCTCTCTCTCTCTCTTATTCTTGTTTTTTCTTTTCTTTGGATTGTATGTAGTGAGTTTATTCTGTTCATGACAGATATGAGCTTGTTTGATTGATCATTACTTATTTTGGTTGATAATAATATATTTTATTTATGAATCAAAATCTCAATAAATAAATTAGGATTTTTGCAACTTTGTTTGGATCAGTTGTTTACTAAACTTTTAAAAAATTAAAAGTTTGAGAGTTGATAAGATTGATTTTAAGTTAAGTATTTATATAGAGGGCTAAATCTTTGTAGTGGAACTCAAAGGAATTGCTGGTAAAAAAAATCTATTAAGCATAGTTGGCTGAAAAAGTAAGAAATATTTTGACTTAAATTGTTAAATTTGAAAGTAAGTATTCAATATGAGTTAAAATTGATATTAATGATAGTATATTAAAAACAAGTATACCTAAAAACATGAATAATTTTAAATCGATTAAATTTTTAGTTTGAAACTTTTTGAATTTTGAAGAATGCTTTAGTTGTTGTATAATTGTATTTTATTGTAATTTTCACTTAAGTGCGATAATTTTGGTCAAGTAAATTTCATGAATATTGTTTGTTTTATTTTTACTTAAACAATACTATCTAAGAGGGTATTTTTTTTTTGTTTTATTTTCTTTCAAACAAAAATCATGATAATATTCTCTATTTGATGCCCACTTAAACAATAATATTTCACTTAAACGTTATTTATTTATTTATTACAACTGATAAAATCTATGAAAGAACTTTATTATATAAGTGAAATTTGATGTTATATTTTAGTATGGTGCTAATATATGGTTATATATATATATTCATATATTGATATTAAATTGATATATGAATTATTTATCTCATCCTTATATCTTGTGTTACTCTTTAGAAGTACTGTTATATTCTTTAAAAGATATTTTTGAAGACTTCTAAGTATGAAGTATCAAATGCATCACTCCTTAAAAAAATAAAATATATTAATTTTATTGTTAGTGAGATAAAATAGTGAGATAAATGATCTTAATATAATATCAAATTAAATACATTACATATATACCTCATAAAAATGCTAGAGATATATTTCATATTTTTAATATGCCATATACTAATATGGGTTAGAACATGTTAGAAACATAAAAAGGAAAAACATTAATACTTTAAATTATAGATATGATCACAAATTAAATTTTAGTAAATTATTTAGATTGAGATACTACAGTTTATATAAATTATGAACTCTTTAGTCCAATAATAACTTAAAAAAATATCATCCAATAAAAAAGTATTGAATTTTGGAAACCCTAATCTCTAACATTTACACCACATTCAATTCACCTCACAATTTTTTACAATTAAGTGAATATATTTTAATAAATTTTAGTATATATATAAATAAAGAATTTTTGGGAGCATAAAGACAAATGTCACTCGTGCAATAATACATCTATGTCTTATACATTATATTATTATTTATTAAAAACTTTAGTTGAACACGTGTCATATGTTTAACTTTTCGTGTGACATAGCCTAGTGAGTTTTTCTTTCTTTTTTAATATGTTTTGGCTTTTACAATTTATTTTGCTTTATCTATTCAAACTACCTATAAACACCATTTTTATAAGATTCTTTTGGTTAAGAAAGTTTAAAATGCTTAAATTAAAATAATTTATAGTTTATAATTTAACTAAATTTTATTTTTAAGTATAAATACATGCTTGAGAAGAAAAGTTGTTTCACCAAATTTTTTCAAACCCCACATTGGACAGTTGAATAGATCCAGAATAATATATTATATTGTGAAGATAAAGTCACCCAACTATCTCATGTTCAATCAGTTTCATCATCATTTTTCCTGTTTCGTTTCTTAATTATATTTGCAGCCTTTGGATAAGAACGAATTCAATTGCATTCAACGTCTCTTATCCCCATTCTCTGTTTAACTTCATCTTCTATGATTTCATGCATCAATCTTATACCCTAATTCACACATAAGCCTTTTCAATGTACAATTCCAGATATGCCCTTTTCTCCCACCATCACTTCATTCCATCCCTTTCTTCCCCAAAAATTCAATCCTCTTTTTGAATCTCACTTTCTCTCTAAATCATCACTCAAAATCTTGTTATTCTTTTCTTTTCATTAGGTCAAGTAAGCAACCTCAAAGTCTTCATTAATGATACATGCTGTCACATAAACTTCACTTTCGTTTCATATTTTGATTTCCTTCTCACAATATCAATTCATTTTCCTCATTCTTTCTTTTTCATTGGATGTGTTATTGTTTTTTCTATATTTACGTTGTTTAAGTCGTTAATGCATAAATATACACCATCATAGTATTCAAAATCCCATGTACTATGTTGTATTTGTTAGCAACTCTATTTTACTTCAAATTTACGTCAAAAGTTTTAAAAATGCAGAAACTAACATATTTAACTTCCACTTTTACTGTCTATAAATATGTGGAAACAAAGGTTTTAAAATCGCTGAGAGGTTCCCAACAAATATACATCATTGATTACCAACATTACATTGGTAGGAGTGAGACTCCATTCCAATGTCTTGGACAATTATTGTATTAAAATCTCATAACAAAAGAAAATACAATTTAAATTATTTTAAGTACTGATTTTTTAGAAATATTTTCTATTTACCTATAGTTTCTTTTGACAGATTTATCTATAAATTTTAAAGTTTAAATAACATCAATATTTCTTTATTAATTACATTCTTACTGTTTTCATCTCAGTTTTAACTAGTTTATACACACACATATTTATTATAACATAAAACAAAATAAAAACATTTTATTATAATAAATAAATTGTTGTATATTTTAAGTTTCATAAAAATCTTAAAAACATAAAAATAATGAAGAGCACGATAATTTAAAAGGAGATTTTTTTTTTCTTACCAAAATAAAAAAAAAGATTAATTAGATTATTTAATAAAGAAAAATTGTCAATAAAATTAATAAATATTTGACTCTGAAAATAAAAGATTGGTAATATCATAATTACAGTAAAAAAGTAGACTCAATAAAGAAAACTATAAATGGAAAGTTATCTATTTCTTCTAACGACTAACCATTTTCAATTGAATTATATTTTTAAATCTGATAGTTAAATTGAACGTAATTTTTTTTGTATGAATTTTATAAGAATTCAAGACTATTTAACGAATTATTGATATAAATTAAAATGGAAATAATAGATATTTTAAATATATTGAAATATTTAATTGTTTAACTTTGAACGAAAATTTTCGTATATATTTATAGTGATATAAAGTTACAATTCAACTATTGATAAAATTAATTTTTATATAAAGTTAGTTGCGAGTAATAAATAGTAAAAATTAGAATGTGTTCTTTATTGAGTGGGGGACATTTCATAAAATTGGGTAAGAAGTGATGAGAGAGTTGCATCCCTTCTTTCCTTTCCTTGAGAGAATATTTTTGGGAATAATGGCGAAGTTGAAAATAATAAACACATTATTTTCCCCTTTTGGAAGAAAAGTTGCAATCAGTTAGAGGTAGCCATAAATGAAATTTCGTATGGAAAACGCCAAAAGGGTAACTGTCTTTTATAAGAGCTTTGGAGTTACCAGCCCCCTTTTCAACACACTCACACTTTCATACTTGAACATAACACAACTTTCTCTGTTTGCTTTCCCAGAACAAGTTCCTCTCTCTTTCTCTCTCTTCATGCGTATAAATTATAATAATAATAATAATAATAATAATAATATAAAAGTAAATCAAATATTCCGGTAATATATATCTGAATGCACATGAAACTCTGAACGGTCCCGTGAGAGTGCGTGAGATCTAGTTGGAGCGATTGGCAGATGAAGAAAAAGGAAGAAGCAGAGAAGAGAAGAGAAGGTAAATATCTCTTCACAACCCTAACTGTACGGTAATATCTGTCATCACCATCGTCCTCGAATTTCGTGCTAATGCTTATCCTAACTTCGCTTGCATCTGATCCACTCCAAACTTTTCGTTGCCTCTGTTGTCTCTTATACTTCAGCTTTTCCGTTCACTCAGGGTTTTCACCGCTTTCGCCGTTTCAGCTACGGCGTTTCCTTTTTCTCCGTGATTCTGGACCCGCGTCCTGTTTTGCTACTTGTCTTGTGCTGTTTTCCGTGATTCACTGCGAATAGTTAATTTGTTTTAACTCTCGAATGCTGTAGCATTTGTTGCTCTGGTTACTGCTATTGCCGAGGGTGGTGTGTTGATTGTCTGATTTATGTTTTTTTTTTTTTTTTTTTTATGGAGTTTTCATGTGGATTTGCTTGCGTTTTTGTTGTTTACACTTTTGAGGCTTGGTAGTGATGACGAATTCTCGAAGGATGAATTAGTGTTCTGCTATTTAAGTATTTTCTTGTGATGTTTTTGTTATGGTGCTAATGTTGTTACATTGATCGACTTGATGGTGCAGGATGGGGAAATTCGAGTGGAGAAGTAATGATTATGGGTGTGTTTGAGAAATGATAATCGCGGGAGCTGTTTGTGAAGTTTGATATCAATTGGACTGATTTTCAGTCGGGTTGACTTGATTGAAAACCTCGGTTTTTTATCCGATGGTCACAGCTGATAGTTGAATATTATTGGCTGGCTGCTGGCATGCACGGATGTGCTATGTGTTAAGCTTTTGCAAGTTGCAAGTGCTTTTAGCAGCTTAGTTTATATAGTTGAAGCTGCTAACGTATCTATGATTGTAATAAATAGAATCTATTGATAGAAATATAGTTAAGTTGTAATAATGGAATTGTCTATGGGTCATTGAGAGTTTTAGCTACTTCAAAGTGTTTGTTACGTTCTGAGTATCATATTCTTTTCAGTAGCCTTATTGTTACTGGTATGATAGCAAAGAGTAAAATGGAGGCAGAGACATTGAGTCCCATGATATCAAAGAGTAAAATGGAGGCAGAGACATTGAGTCCCAACCATCCTCCTAGCTTTCTTCGTCAGTCACTTCCTGCTATTGTACCTATGCTTTTGATTTCTACAGGATATGTTGACCCTGGAAAGTGGGTAGCGACCGTTGAAGGGGGGGCAAGGTTTGGGTTTGATCTGATGGCTTTCCTTCTTATTTTCAATTTTGCTGCTATATTCTGTCAGTACATATCTGCAAGGATTGGCGTAGTTACAGGAAAAAATCTAGCTCAGGTATTTTGTCTTCCATTTCAATGATTTATAAAATTATGCTGTTGAGATAATAAGACTGCTTTACTTTGAAAGATGCTCTTTATCCAGCATGGTATTCACACCCTGTTAAATAAGTTGTTGCCCATTAAGAAGAACATTGAGAAGAAATCACTTCACAAAAGGAAATGAACCCAAAAGAGAATTACTTGTGTGTTTTCTCTAATTTCTCCACAATAAACCAAATTATTTGAGTTTAGTAAAGATTTATTAGTGGTGTCGGACAATTTTTTGATACGATACTTGTTGAACACTCATGTTTGACACTTGTCAACCATGTCAAAATTAAAAAAAAAAATAAAATAAAAATTTCAGCTTAGACATCTTGGACACCTCTTTGACATGGCTTAAGCATGAGTTAAAAAATGAGTCCACACCTATTTTTAACTAAACACTTCCTAGACACTACTATTATACAAAAATTAAAAAAAATTAAAAGAAAACAACTTATATCATAAATAATGCATGACTCAACAGTTTTTGTGATGTTTGTTTTATAAGACTTGACTAGGTATTTTAACTACTAAGAGATATGTTTCTTAGAATTCTATTGTGAAGATTGTTGTTATGGGAAAACTGTACAACTTATCAAATTTGTTTTACAGTGTACATTGTATAAATCTTAATTCTCAATTAATATTTTTGTCATGCTGCTGATCATATATCAATGATACTTCATAGGTACTATCAATCTTCTACCATTGAATCTTATTAATACAATCTCCTTTAGTTTTGATTCTTGACAGACTTAGAAGTTTATAAAAGAAATGCATCTTTGCTAATAAAGTTCTGATTTTTGGTTTCTTTAGCTTGGACCACGTGCAGTACCTTGTTTTTTTCAAGCTAATTAAGTATCCTTATATTTAAAATTAATGTTCACAAATTGAATCAATTAATTAGTTTTAAACCTTCATTTGTCTAAAAGTCATCCACCAAAAAAATCAAATTTCACTCAAAATAAAATAAAAGAAATCAGAATGTTACCCTCTTCAAACCCTAATTTCACATTTTATAAATCTTTTAAATTTTATCAAATTTCCACTTAAATAATAACTTTTAAACTTTCAATGTAATTCTGTTCCCAATTTATTATAAGCCTCCAAATAGAAGGAAATTAACAAGAAGCCCAAATTTGGGTAGTTTTAAAAATAGAGGGACTTAATTGGATAAAAAGAGCTTGGGTGACTAAAATAACACTGTCTAAACCAGGAGAAAAAAAAAACGATTAAGCTTTTATAGAAATGCAATGATGATCAATGTTGTCTTTTACACTTCCTTTAAAGGGGTGTCTTGGAAGTAGGAAGAATAGATATTACATTTAATTATTGATATTGTTTGTTTCTTCCATCTTAAAAGAATAACTAAGTAGAAGGAATGAGATAATCCGTTCCCTCCCATAATAATTACTTATCCCCGCATTTTTCCTTATTATTTTTTCCTCAATTATGTTACCACTTCCATGAAACTAAGAGTTTCTAATATTATTGGTGCTAGTTCAGTTATGTATAAGATCTTTCCCTTCTTTATAAAGTGGAAATCTATCTTAATGTCTTTGATCCTCTAATGAAATATTGGAATTGAGGCAATAAGCAGGGCTGCCTAATGGTCATTTATGAAACTTCCCCAAGCCCCAATTTTACGAAAAACTGTTTGAGCCATACTAATTCACCAGTAGCTATGGCCATGAATTGATATTTTGTTTTTGCGTATGGTCTTGCAACAATACTTAGAGTTTCCTATAACTTGATTACGATCACTGTCTTCGTACGGGAGTATGTTTATTATTGCATCTCAACATCCTTCAAAGGGAGAGTTACGAAACTAACTCATCAGGCTTCCTGCAAAAGAGATATCTAGACAACTAATATTAAGTTAGTTCAGTTTCCCTACTAGTCTTTTATATTTTTCAGTATTTGAGGATGATTCCCCCTAACTTAGTAGAAGCTTGACATTAGGATTTGCATAAATGTTTAGTACCAATTAACTTTGTCTCTTCTATGATGTCCATTGCATACTTTCTTTGAAAAAGTCAATGCCATTTTTGGATTATGCCACCTCTATTCCGAAGAAATATATATGTCTTCTGACATATTTGGTTTGAAAATGTTGAGAGTGATGATACTTTACTTGTGCAATGCTATGGTGATCACTTCTTGTAATAACTATGTTGTCAACATATACAATAAAGTTTATACATTTTGTGATTGAATGACAATAGAAATTTGAGTGGTCATTTTCACTTTGATTCATAATACTCTATAGACGACAATACTAAATGGGCTAAACATGCTCTTTAAGACCATACAAGATATCCGGAGATGACAAAGTAGTTTGAAACACTCTCCAACTGAAAAACCCAAGAGGTTGCTCCATATGGACCTCATCAATGAAATTATTATGAGAAAATCCTGTTCAAAAAAAGACTTGAGTATAATAATCCTTTGGTCTCTAAACGAGCCTTAAGCCATTTAACTTTACCATTAGGGTCTATATGATTCGGGCTTATATCCTAACTTAACCTACCACATTAGTTTATGAGGTGAGAATTGCCTAACCGTATAAGTGTTATATTGGTCATATCTTTGGTTATTATAAGATCTCAGCACACCTCCTCATGTCGACTAGGCATTTGGAGCATGAACAAATGCGATGATGACCTAGTAACAGAAGACCCTCATGCCTAGAAATAGACATCTAGAGTGTGGACATATACTATGGGTAGCTCAATAACAATTATAGGATAGACTATTATTCCATTTTATAATTAGGTATCTATCTGGATCTAAGTTAACTCCAAAAATAAGGTGATGGTATTTTACATAAATGCATACATACATAAAACTCCACTAGTATCTTATGATAATGCTAATTACAATATATACACAACCTAACATGTTTTGCTGAGTTGATTACTGGGTTTATAGTTGATTTCTATCATTTTGTACGTCTGTCTCTAACTCATGTAGACAAGCTCACGCATGCTGCTTACAGCAGCAAGCTCAGATAAGGCTTCATGCATGTACTTAACCAGGGTGTTTTGCTTATAGACTAACATCACTTTCTTTGTCCAAAGATTTGCAGTGATGAGTATGATACATGGACATGTATGCTCCTTGGAGTTCAAACAGAACTTTCAGTGATAATGCTAGACCTTAACATGGTAATATTCTTGATTAACCTCAAAGATTTCTCTGGCTCTTGAACAATGAATTTCATTTTTTACATATCAAACTTTTTAACTTGAAGCTATGATTTTACCTGTTTTGCAAGATCTTGGGCATGGCACAAGGGTTAAATCTTATTTTTGGGTGGGACTTGTTCAGTTGTGTCTTTTTAGCTGCTACTGGTGTTGTTTTTCACATACTTCTTGCAGTCCTACTTGTAAGTATCATCATTTGCGTATTCATAAATCTCTTTTAAACAACACTATACTTATCAAATTGTTTTGTCTAGGACATTGAGAAGGCAAAATTCCTAGGCCAGTTTGTTGCAGGCTTGGTATTGGTTTCTTTTATACTTGGAATGCTTATCAATCAACCGGAAATTCCATTTTCCATGAATGGAATACTAATAAGATTAAGTGGGGAGAGTGCATTTGTGCTAATGAGTCTTCTAGGAGCAAATCTTGCACCTCACAACTTATACCTTCATTCCTCTATTGTACAGGTATTATTTCCTCTCATTTTCAATTTTCCTCTATGCATATACAATGAAATGTCTGCATCCGTGGCTTGCTTCAAAAACAATATCTTTAATTTGTTGTGGATACTTTTGCTCATCATATTTTGCTTGTTCATAAAGGAGAAACCTGCCTCTTGCAAAACGGTAAGAGGCTTTCGTGGGCTGTTGCCTTGCTTCGGGACTGCTGAAGGTTTACTATCTTTAATAAATCTTATGCTCAAGTTGACAAGTACTTTGAGAAATACTGGACTTTTACTTCCTCTTTATTCTCAAAGTGGCATTCCTTCACTGATGTTTATTTATACATACAGAATTTACATGTAGTCCCATGTAGGTTTCTTTTAAGTTTAGGCTATACAAATGTTTCTCGAGAAAATTTGAGCTTCTTAATGTTTTATTTATGAATTTAGGTTGTTCTTTGATCAACCATCACTTCCCATACAACTTTCATCATTTGTGCGCCTAGGTGAAAAAGATTGTACAACATGTTTTATGTCAATCTGAATTTTTCTTTTCCTTTCTTTTCAGTGGCATCAGGGATCGGCAAGCATTTCAAAGAATGCTTTGTGTCATAACCATTTTTTGGCCATATTATGTGTTTTCAGTGGTCTTTATTTGGTAAATAATATGCTGATGACAAGCTCGGCAAATGAGTTCTACAGTACAGGGCATGTTCTGCTAACTTTCCAGGATGCATTGTCACCAGTGGAACAGGTCTCCTTTTCCTCTATAATTGGTTTACAAAAGAATACTTACAGCATCCTATTTGCGGTTTGTGTTCTGAATGATGAATAAATATATAATAATCCTAAGATTCTTGTGCAGGTCTTACGTAACCCAATAGCTCTACTTGGGTTTTTACTCCTTTTGTTTCTTGCAAATCAAATCACAGCATTAACTTGGAGTTTAGGTGGAGAAGTAGTAGTGCAAGGTTTCTTAAAATTGGATATTCCGGGTTGGCTTCATTATGCTACAATTAGAGTGATTACTGTTTCGTCTGCCCTTTATTTTGTCTGGAGTTCAGGAGCTGAAGGGATGTATCAGCTACTATTATTCACTCAAGTTTTGGTAGCTCTACAACTTCCATCTCTAGTGATCCCCCTTTTTCGTGTTGCTACGTCTAGATCAATAATGGGTGTACACAAGATTTCCCCGTTTCTGGAACTTTTGGCATTGATCGTATTTATTGGGATGCTTGGCTTGAATATCGTATTTCTGGTAGAAATGATGTTTGGAAATAGTGATTGGGCCAGTGATTTGAGATGGAATGTGGGGAGTGGTGTGTCTATCTCATATTTAGTTCTTCTAACAACTTCTTTTTCATCGTTATGTTTTATGCTTTGGTTAGCTGCCACACCTTTGAGATCTGTCAGTGTTCGATTAGATTCTAAGACATGGAACTGGGATATGCCAAAGACCCTGCCAAATCCACCAATTATTGGCGAGAAATCTTATTTAACTGAAACAAGGTGTCGAGAAGATGCATCTTTGCATGTGGAGGAACCCACACCAGCTGTAGCAAAGACCTTGGAGTACCCAGATGTATCACATCCAAGTTTTCATCCTGCTCTACCTAAATCTGTAATGGAACCTGAACTCCATTTGAATGTTGCAAGGTCGAATCAGTCTGCTACGTTGGCTTCCACATCAGAGTCAGAAGTTGTAACAACTGTGATTAATGAGATTTCCAATTCTCAATTGGAAGACACCAAAACTATAACAATGGAAACAAATAACCCAATTGAGAAAACTATGGAAGTTGAAGGAGATTCAAATGCTGAAAGGGATGATGATGATGATGGTGATTCATGGGAAGCTGAAGAACCTTCCGGATTTGTGGTAGCAAATGTACCATCTTCAACATCAGATGGCCCTGCATCATTCAGAAGTCTTAATGGCAAAACTGATGAAGGAGGGAATAGCTTTGGAAGTCTTTCGAGAATAGAAGGATTAGGGCGTGCAGCAAGGCGTCAGCTAGCTGCTGTTCTTGATGAATTCTGGGGACAACTATTTGATTTCTATGGCCATATAACCCAGGAAGCCAAGGCTAATAAAATTGACCTTTTGCTGGGACTGGGTGTCGATTTAAGACCTACCAGTTCTTTGCAAAAAGTGGATGCATGTAGAAAGGACTATTCTGAATACTCAGGATCTGTAAGAGGTAGAGCTTCTAACACTTTAGCGAACTCTGATCTATATGATTCTTCCAAGCAGCCTGTGATGCAATGTAATTCAGAGTCTTCTTATGGCCTCCAAAGGAGTACTTCCTCAATGCGGACGGATCCCATCGAATTATTGGATGCATATGTGCAGAACTCGAGCCACAATCTCCTTGATTCTGGTGAGAGACGCTATTTCAGTGTGCGTAATCTACATTCATCAGAGGCTCGGGATTATCAACCAGCTACCATACATGGTTATCAGACTGCATCCTATCTTAGTCGACTTGGTAAAGACACAGATTCTGCTAACTTAAATGGTTCAGTGGACTTGTCATCATTGAAATCCCCTTCCATAGTTAATGCAAAGTACAGGGATTCTCTTGCATTTGCTTTGGGGAAAAGGCTGTGTAGTGGTCCAAGTGTAGGCCAACCCCCAGGGTTCCCAAAAGTAGCTATCTCTAGAGATTGCCAATTACAATCTGAGAGGTCTTATTACGACTTTTGCTCTTCTGGATCTTCAGAGAATACAGTCAACTCAGTTAATACTAAAAAGTACCATAGTTTGCCAGACATTTCAGGATACTCCATCCCCCACAGGTCTGCTTATGTGTCTGATAAAAATGCACCATGGGATGGTTCTGTTGGATACGGATCTTATGCTAGTAGGACGTGTTATGACAGATCACCATATTCAAATTCTGGAACAAGAACAGGAGGTCATTTGGCCTTCAATGAACTCTCTTCATCTAAGGCTTACAACGAGGCACTCTCTTCACAGTTGAGCTCTGGTTTTGATACTGGATCCCTCCGGTCTAGACTGCCTTGTGAACAGTTTGGGCCTGAGAAAATTCGTAATATTGCAATGGGAAATAGGCCTAATGCAATTGTTCAAGAAACTAAATTTGTGGATATAGAGAGGAAACTTCTTCTGTCAGTTAGACTTTGCATTGTGAAGCTCTTAAAATTGGAGGGGTCTGATGGGTTGTTTAGACAGAATGGTGGAGCTGATGAGGAGCTGATAGATTGTGTCGCTGTAAGGGAGAAGGTTGTTTGTCAATTTGAAACTAGGGAGACGAGCCAAGTCAATCATGAGGGTGAAGCTCACTATTGTCTTTCTGATAGGAAACTTAGTCTTTCTTCATCTGAAGTTCCTAATTGCGGGGAGCGATGTATATGGAGAACTGATTTAATAGTAAGCTTTGGGGTGTGGTGTATCCACAGTATTCTTAACCTTACACTAGTGGAAAGCCGGCCGGAGCTTTGGGGGAAATACACGTATGTTCTCAATCGCCTCCAGGTATATTATCTTAACTGTTTCATATCTTAAGTAATCAGATTATTTATATTTCGGCTTCTCTCTTCTCTTACCTGTATAATTTCTCCAGTACATTTGGCAGTTCTATATTTTAATTTACTTCTTTTGCTCTATGAGCAGGGCATCATTGATCTGGCTTTCTTCAAGCCTCGTAGTCCCTTGGCCCCATGCTTTTGCCTTCAAGTTCTAACGGCGCATCAGCAAAAGTTAAAGCCCCTTCTTTCAAATGAGATGATACTCCCAACTGCCAAACCTGGCCGGGGCAAATGCACAACTGCATCAGCGTTGCTTGAACTTATCAAGGATGTGGAGCTTGCGATCTCTAGCAGGAAAGGACGTACAGGGACTGCTGCAGGTGATGTGGCTTTCCCTAACGGGAAGAAAAATTTGGCGTCTGTTCTCAAACGGTACAAGCGGAGGTTATCTACCAAGCCAGCGGGCACTAATGAAGGCACAGGTTCACTCAAGACCCCACGTTAGCATCATAACCAGTAGCATTTGCGATGACAGAGTCAGTGTTAATTGAGCTGTTTTGTAGTTTACTTTCTAAAGCAGCTCATGGTATCAAGAAAATGTTGCCCCCGTGTATCAGTTTCCTTGCTAATCATGCAGCAAATTTAATGTATGTCATATACACGTTGGGCAAGATGTATTGTATGCAAGTGCGGCAAAATGTAAGTGAAAAATGGTTAGCTGAACAGTTGGTTATACTTTTTTTTGCTCGTTTTTGGTTAAAAATCTAACCTCTGCTTAGAAGGATGGGAAAGTGAAATAATTATTGCATCAAGAACGAAGTCTTTTCAAGTGAGATGTTAACAACAAAATTGACAATAAAGTTTACTACGAGGTTGTTAGTATTAACAGAATTCAGGGTAATCTAGAATCAAAACTAATGATAGTTCGTTTGCAATTGCTTCAACCTGTATATGATAAACTTGTGTTCATAAATTTCAAATCAGAGCTGACATTTTATTTGGCAAGGGAAACTTTGTTCTATAGTTTAATATACTAGGACAAATGTTACTCTCTGCCGTTTTCCGTACCAACAAATTAATTAATTCAATGGGATTATGAAAATTTAGATAATAATATTAAGTTTATCTTTATTTATTGATTTTAATTCTTTCTATATTAATTATTAATATACTTATTTCCTTACTTTTTATAGTAGATAAAGTTCTGCAGATGCTAAAATATTAATATATTTCACTTATTTTTATTTATTTAATTTAGAAAAATAACTCCCGATTAAAGGTATTTTATATACAAGGAAGATTTAATTACATTTTTAGTTCAATTATTTATGTATTTTGTTCAATTTGGTTCTTTTATTAATAAAATTTTTAATCAAGTTTCTTAATTTTAAAAACGAAACAATGTGATTGTTTTAATGTTTAATTAAATATAATCAAATTGAATAAAATAAAGAAATAATAAGACTGAAAAAGTAATTAAAAATCTGAAAAAAATAATGCAGAAGGTATTTTAGATTCGATCATATAAAAAGTAACAAAGTAAAGTTTTAATTGGGCTCGAATAAAAATTGTTATCAAAGAGACTAATCTTTATGTTATGATGTGATTATTTAAATATTTCATTTTGAGCTTTTTATTAGCATAATTGTTAAATAAGTTTCTATTAATTAATTTTTCTCTTATAAAAATCGTTAGTTATAATTTTGTTGATTAAGGATTTTTTCCATCTATTTGGAGTAGCCAACATGTAATTGCTTCATGCGAGTTGTTTAAGAATAATACATTGGAGCATATGACAATATTGCTTTTATAAACAATATTTTTTTTATCCATGAAAGAGTATTTTCAGGTCAATAATTAGTAGTAAAACGAAAAAATTTAATCAAAGCATTCACTTTAACCTAAACATTGAAGTAAATTTTGTATAGAGCTCTTAAATATATGTGATTTTATAAGATTACATTTTTAAGATTTACAGCTCTTTTAAGCAAATAAATATTCTTAAAATACAAATTTAGTCAAATATTACCATCAAAAATGTTTTTTTTTTCTCCAAAAAATTGTGTTAATTTGGAGGCTTTAGACGAGAATGAATTTGTTCTCTAAATATATCAAACTAGGAAAAAAGACCGTAAGTTTTTAAATACAATGATCTTCATTATATTATATTGGATGATATTTAGTTCTTTCACAATAAATAAAATTATTAAAGTTTCTGACATAATTTACCTGCATATTATAAATATTTTGAAAAATTTTATACATTAACAGGTTAAGAGTTACTCATAAAAATAAATTTAATATTAAAGTCAATATAAAACCTCAACACATTAAATCTATAAACCGTTTTCCCGTACACATTACTAAATTTATTTTTTCTGTCTAATGTAGGGCATATTAACTTTGATATTACTTATTCGAAAATTAAGCAAGCATATTCACTCGATCACCAAGGATTCAATCTTGAACGGATTCAATCTTGAACAGTGCTCTGATTAAACCCTCTCAGAAAGGTTGAATTTATACGTTTCAAGCTGTTCAACCATGTTGCGACACGTGGATACGTTTCACCTACAAACCGTGTCACTAGCTTCTATTTTATTGCTACATCACGTAATCAGATCGCATCTATTCTTTTCTTCGATCTTCCATTAAAGACTCTTTCCTCCTCTCCACGTTCTCTGTTGCAGAGCCTGCTTCCTTCACTGACATCATCACTAACAGGTACGCCTTTCCTCATTTCTCAATTCAATTCCTTTCTTCCCATTCAAACGCTATCTGCCAAATTCCAATAAACTATATCGTTTCTTAATTCTTATTTCACATTTCGAATAAAACTCCTGTGTCCGTCAATCATGCTTCAGTTCAGTGCACTTTTCTATTTTTCTAGTTTCGAAAATTCAATAACGAATATTCTTTGAGTTCTGAGGGATCAAGATGGCTTGTCGTAGGTATAATTTACAAATAAAGACGAAAATAAAGTTGAGACTTCAGAATGGGATTCGTGGTGGTGATATCGCTGCCCTTAATATTGTTCATCTTGATCTTGGCTTTGGTATGTTACATGTTGGGCCGGGCCAAGGGTCGGCGACAAAGCCTACAGCAATATGGGCCTCCCGCTCCTCCACCACAGGCCCAACCCAAACCAGAGGCCTAGAAATGCTACCCTTTTGTCATTACTGTTGCTACTCTGGGGTTTGTGTTTGTTCATCATCAATACTCAACATGCAGCCACTTTGGATTGGAGTTTGAAAATTGTTGTGTAATTATAAATATATATATATATATATATATATATGTGTATATATATACAAACACACAGAGTTTTGTTTATTGGGTAACATAGTTATCTACACAGTTGATTAAAAACTAGTGCAATGGAAGGCTACTATTCATAACTTAATATTGAATAAAATACTAGAGTATTGAGAGTTGTTTATATTAGGTGATTAAATATTCAAGTTCATGACTTGAGGTTCACCAAAAAAAAATTGCCACCCTGGTTAATTAGTTGCTCATGTAATTTCTTGTTCAATTTTGATGTTTAGATTATAGTTATGAGTAGGAAAATACTGATGATGGGATGCAAGTAGAGGAACCTCAAGTGAGGCATAAAAGAGGTATGTTGTAACACCTACATCTTCCCAAGGACAGGTTGAATTAGAGTTAAGATTACAATATTAATAAATACTCAGTACAGATTGCATTAAACAACTCATCTTATGAATAACCATTTTAGACTTAGTTTAGTGTTGCTTATTCATCAACCAGAGATATAGGTAATGAGGATGATGAGACTGATGCACCATTGCAGTATGTATATGAAACATTAAAGACACCTGAAACATCTAATGGTGAAGGAAACAATAATAGAAGAGGAACATGAGGGTTTCAATTTAGTTTTTGAGTGAGAAGTAGGAGTGATTTTATTAGAGTGAGAAAAATGTAAGAAAGGGGTGATTTCCAAAATAAGAGCTTTGTAAAATAACATACATGTTGCAGGTATATAGACCAAACCAGTAACTAGTAAGTGAAATGGTTGACAAAATTGATGATTAACTAAAGATTCATCCTACCATGACTAGTACCAGGGCTTTTTATTATCTCAAAAGAGACTTTGGATTTATGTGAAAGAGACCAAGATATGTGTAGAGAAGAAGGGGGAGAGAATAGAGGATAATTATAAGAAGCAATATGAACATCTATTTTATTATTTTCGTTAAGTGTTAAACAACAATCCTAGATCAACTTATAATATCTCATTTTGAAAGATTTTATGTTTGTTAAGATGCTTGAAAAAAAAAAAAAACAATCACGACATGTTGCATGTCCTTTATTGATCTAAATAGACGCTTCTTCAAAAGTTACTTTGGTGATCAGTTGTTGTCTACTAAAGGACACGAAGCTAGTAATCACATTTTGGTAATTGTTTATACTATTGTGGATATAGAGAACGAGAACAACTAAAAGTGATTTTTAATTTTATTGAAGGAGAACTTAAGTGACCATATGCATAACAAATAATTTTTTATCGGTAATATACAGAAAAATATAGAGTATCACAGATTAAATAAGTTCAAATAGAGTAATGCATTAACATACAAGAAAAGTAATTGTATTCCATCTATACAGTAAAATAAACTCAGTCAAAGCAAATAGAATGATATATTCCATTTGTCTCAGTTTCCTTTAGTACATTGTTACCCGATGTTCCAGAGAAGAAAAGGACTAGTGATAAACTTTTACTAAATACATTTTGGATTTTTTTTAATATATATTGACATTATTGATTTTTATTCAAAGAAATTAGTTTTATATTTTAAAATATTATTGAACAATTAAAAGTTTTTAATATCTTATCTCTTATAACTAACACTTAAACTTTTTTCATTAATATTATATGTAGTATGATTTTTGTATTTCATATTTAGAGTTAAGTTTTATTCATTAAAATGATTTCTTAAATTTTAAAATTGAAAATTTAAATGCATAAGAAAAGAACAATACTAAAGTGAGTCAATAATATTGTTAAATAAAATGTTGATATTTCATTTATAATTTTAATTCTGTAATATAATTTAGAATTCAGATTTTTATAATGTTTAATTTATGGTTGAATTTTTTAATTCTTAATTACAACAAAAATGTTACTATATACTTTTCATTATTTATTTATTTTAATATGACTATATTTTTGAATTCGTTTAAATAAATTGTTTTTATATTGTAAACTATTATTAAAGAATAATATAAAGTTTAATTATTTTATTTTTATCTATACTTAATTTTTAATATGGTTTATAATAAAATGTTCGTAAATCATCTTAAAATTAAATTTATTAATTACCTTTTTTACATTCTTAAATTTTTTTTTAAAACTCACACACATACAAATGTCTTGAGTAAACTAATTTTATTATTTTTATTTCCTCAATACATACTTTCAAGAGTGAGGAAATTAATTTTTCTATTAAAAATATTTTACTTTAAAGTAATATTTAAAACTAAAAAGGTAAATAAAGTTTAGGCCAAATATAATCTAGTTTATATATGTAGTTCATTTCTTCCTCTTCTTTCAAAGGTTCTTAAAGCATGTGCCTTAAAGAACCGAACACATACACGAGATTTGGATTTTTTTTTTCCTCATCAAATAGGGTTTTCGTGGGTTTTAATCTAAACCAATCATGTTTAATTGATTAGTTTCCGTTGACCTTTGAGTACTTTTCAACTAATTCAAACCAAATTGAATTGATCAATTGGATTGGATTAAGACATTAGGTTGTGGACAAATTCTTCCTGCACCCCATATACTCTTCTTGCACCCCATACCAATGCGGAATTTTCTATTTTACCCTTCAGTTAAGTATGAAGAGACAAAACTAGCCTTCATCTCTCCCACTTTCCCCAATTCGAGAAATCCTAAGCTTCTCTCAAACTGCCGCCTTTCGTCCAACCGCAGTCGTTCGTCGTCCAAGCTGTCTCCGGTGTGCCAGTGCAACAAAAAGCTTCCTCCATCCGATTCGTTTGCAAGCCATCCGGTTCACACCAACTTCGTCCGGTTCAGTAAGCCATTCGTCCTCCCCGTTTCTTCAATATTCAAAATCTTTGAAATACTCTTTAATAGAAGCATTAGGTAAGCAATTTGTGATGTTTATTAGCAATTAGTAGGTGATATTGATGATTAGAGTAGTTAATTTGAGATTTGGGGGGCTGTCAACGGCGAAGGGGATGATTTTCCGATCTGCTGGAATGAGAACCGGACGGGGCCGTCCGGTTCGTATTTTTTTTGCGAATGAGAACCGGATGAGGAGTCCATCTGGTTCACAATTTAAAAAAAAATACGAACCGGATGGGGGGTGCCATCCGGTTTGCATTTTCAAAAAAATGTAAACCGGACGGCCTGGTCATCCGGTTGTCTTCACAGTTCTGATAATGTTGTTATTGCATTGATACCTAGTGTGGGCCCACATGCATGCTCTGAGGACTACATTGCTTGGTATACTCGTGTGTCACATCCATATGTCATTAGAGATGATGAGGAAGCAGGTCGTCATAGCTGTAGCCATAGTCATAGTCATAGTCATGACGAAGATCTGCCAGCCTCATCGTCACAGCAGAGGCAGCCACCCTCGGTATTTGATCACATTGACATTTTTTTCTTTTTATTTCATTCTTGTAAATGAATACATTATTATTTGTATTGTTTAATTTTTTTCAGAGTATCTTTAGAAGGATAACCACTCTATTGCATAGGGCAATCAGCTGTGGAGATAGAAATGAGGATGTCGCATCTGCCTACAAATTGGCTCGCACACATTCACGTGAAGGACAAGTATACAGTAGACAACCCAGAGGTGGCCGAGGGGGAGGGACGTCTAGTTCTTAGGGTTTTATGTATTCACTATATTGGTACTTAGTTGATGTATTGACTATATTGGTACTTGGTTTACTTTATTCACTACAATGTCTACTT
>Ga0209489_105399_pt1 | contig 22199 bp, 9 predicted proteins | sample SiratrowhiteBW_FD_187527 | JGI IMG/M metagenome (GOLD analysis project Ga0209489, IMG submission 187527) | Root nodule microbial communities of legume samples collected from California, USA - Siratro white BW (SPAdes) (version 2) | ecosystem: Host-associated > Plants > Roots > Nodule | place: USA...
ATATATATATATATATATATATATATATATATATATATATAATTGGAAATGATTTATATATACTTGTTAAATTTTGAATTAAATTATGGTTTTAAATCTTCTTGACATGTGCTAATTGTGTGTGTATATATATATATATATGTACATGTGTACCCATATGTTTACAACTAAGATTTAAAAAAGAAAAAAAATTTAAATCGTAATTTCTGTAAGATTTTATGTATTGTTTGAGAGATAAATTACTTGTTATTTAAAAAATTAATAAGTAAATAAATTAACAGTGAAGAATAAAAAGTAATTGAAATAATAAAAAATAATTTTGTGTTAATAATTCTTATTTTATGCGCCAGCAGAAAAAAAATAGGATTTACATTTATATAAAATCCTAATGCATAAATAATATATAAGTTACTTTTTATCTCATATTTATCACCAAAGAAAAATTGTACAATAAAAGATTAAAGAGAGTAAAATTTTGAATTATTATTTATCTAATTAGATCTTTAAAACAATAATTGAAGAATCATATTTCATATATAAAAAAAAAGTCAAAGTCATTCACCTCCTCATATCTTAAGAGCATAAAAGAATATTCTTTTATGACCGAAGGTACATATTCTTATATATGTAAGAATGATATATTTTTAGATCTTATTTTGATTTTATATATTATACAGTTATTGAAAGTCGTTAAACTTTTATACTTACACTGTAGTTTAAACTTTTACACTACAATTGTAATTTCTTAAGGAGTAATGTTCAAACTTTAAGAAAATCATAATGGTTTAAGAACACAAAATAATTTTTCCACTATTTTGTTATATTTTAGAATACATCTATTTATAAATTTAGTGATAAATCTTGACTAACAATTTTGAGAAATAAAATAATCTATTCAAAATTATATATATATATATATATATATATATATATATATATATATATATATATATATATAATCACAACTAATACAATCTAAATAAATACACAATCTAATACAACTATCAAAAAAACCCAGAATTCTTCTTCATTCCATCCTTAAATTCGTTAATAATTAAATAAAACTAGAATTTTGAATTAAATTAAAATTAAAATTTTTAGAGAAGTAATTACCACAACATAAATCAATAATAAATAAGTTACAATTACACACTAGTTATAAAAAAATATAACATAATATTTCATTTTATATTCCTATAAAGAATTTTTACACAATAACTATTTAAAAAATAAAAACCCTTAAATTAATTAGAGTATAATAACTTGAAAATGAAGGTAAAATATAATTATTTAGATTTATATATATATAAGAAAATTCATTTATAGGAAATAATGTACTATAACACTACTGTCAAGTGGGTCAAGTACCTTGTTTTTTTTAGAAATGAAACAAAAAGTGACAGATGAGTAAAATAACAAATTTTTATTATTTTTTTAATAACTGAAACAGAAGAAGTGAGAAATGAGAAGAAATAATGTATTTGTGCTTTAGTATTCAGGAGAGAATAAACTCAGAAAGTAAAGAGAGAATATAAAAAATATTTTAATTTTTTCAATACATTCATCCATTTTTTTTATTTTTTATTATATTTAATTTTATGTGTTAATATTTATTAAAATTAAATAATATGTATTATAAAATAAATTGAAAACTCTTCTAATTTGATTTTGATTACTATGTGTAGGAAAATCTCTACAAAATTTGGGATAGCTATGACATCTGGCTCCCTATAATTTTCCATCTGTGTATCCATTCTATTTTTTTTTTCTCAAATTATTGGTTTTTGTTACATTAAAACTAATTTCATTTGCAAGACTATTACTCTAATGATCTGATAAATTTTCACATTCAATAAAGATTAATAATAGTAGATTTTTCATTACATAGACTGTGTTCCAAACATGTATAAGCTCGATAAATTGAACCATGATTGAAACTCATGCATTTGTCCATTCTGAAATTTCCCAAAATTTAAACGTTTGTATAGAAATACTCTTCTTGTTCCCACTTTAATTATTTGAACCAGACACAGAAAATTAATGCTACTGTTTTCAAGACTGAATTATTGCCAAAAGTTTAGGGAGGAAGGTAGCAGCAGTGGAAGTCAATTGTCAAAGGACCTTATCCCTTCTTTGATAAAAAAAAAGTCATACTAAGAATAAGTAGTTTTTATAACCAATAGGAGGAGAATCTTGACAGAACCAAAAACATAGCACACAATGGTAAGTAACACCCTTCACATATATATAAGTGTGTTAGCTGTCATATAATTTACCTTAATTAATTCTAAATTAATAGCTAATGACTTTTGTTGAAAAGCTTATTCCATTGCTTTTAAAAGGATTTTATCAATTAATTTTATTTTTTCCATTCACAATATTCAAATTTGAGGAGACAGAATTAATATCCATCAAAAAATTATTTATTAATATATATAAATTTGTATATAAAGTATTTTAATATTTTGAGTTAATTTTAATGTATAATTTAATTTCCTGTAATATTAGTCCTGTAGAGCTCAAGTGGTCACTGGAGTTTGTTACAGCTAGACCTAACAACTTTCTTTCATTTTATTGGGCCCACATAACAGTGACCCAACTATGGCTCTCTGCCAAATTGGGCCCAGCATGTCTGACCCACCATCACTCTTTGACGGCTCAAAAATAAAGCCAGTTATGAATCATGTGCTATCTGATCGCATGCGTGCCAAAACAATAGTACACTTCGTGTTATTCTAACTTGAGAACTGAATGCAATTTTAGTTTCCAACATAAAACTTTCTTAAAAATATCAAATTTAATCAAAATATTAGAAAAATTATTTAAATTAATATATATATATATATATATATATATTAATTTTGCAGGAATTAGTTATACTCTATCCGAAAGTTCTCTTGCATTACATATATAGAACAATATATAGAGATTCATATTACGAACCACTTTATGGGAGAATATCCATTTAAATATATATTATTATATTATATATTTAGAGAGTCATTATCCCACATGCTGTTAAGTGCAATAAAATAATCAACGTGTTAATTAGTCTAATTAAAATCTAACGTTTAACACGGAAGATTTGATTGCGATGTTTGGTTGTTAGCGACAGTACTGATTAAAAAAAGAGTAAATTTGAAATCAAGCTAGAAAAGAAAAGTAAAAGGAACAAAGAGTGAAGTAAAATGAATAGAGAAGTTGCATGTAGACTACATTGATGTTTTGGTGCATTCCATAAATTTCTTCCCATGCAAGAGTGGTACATGTGTAATAATTATATTATCTTTATATTTATCTTTCTTCATCAAATTATTTATTTTATATATTTTTTAATTATACAAAAATGTTCATAATTTATTGCACAACTTTTGTATTTAGGCAGACACACCTTGGTAAATTTTGTTACCAACCACATGCTGCTTAAATTATTCAGCAATTATTGTGCTAAAAAAGGGATTTGGTGCAGAGGCTAAATCAACCTTTTCAAATTAAAAAGATGGATAAAAATGAAATGACTATATATATATATATTTATGAAATAAATATTCTGTGAAAATTGAAATATTTATTTATTTATTTATCTATCATATAATCTAATTATAAAATAGTATAAAAACTACATTCAAATAAAAAATTTATAATTTAAGATTTCACCCTCACAAACTTAAGTGGGGTTTTTCTGTGTATTGTTTAATATTCTTATATATATATATATATATATATATATATATATATATATTATAATATCATATATTCCTATGCTAAGGCACTCTTCCCAACTAGAAAATGAATAAATAGACATGCATTATTTTAATATAATATTATTGAAATTATTATTAGGACAAAGTAGGAAAGAATCTCTCTCCCTTGGTGAAACCATTGATTACTATCAACAAACAAATACTGAAAACGACTTGATGCATTGGAAACACTTTTAACCGTTGATTTGATTCTGCTGTCTTCCTCATGCAACCAGCTATGGCAGCAACTTGGCCTTATTCACTTTCAGTTCTTCCATTATTTTATTCTGAATTTCATTCTGCACCGTTGGTTTCTCACCCTCTTTCCTTCTCCCAACCAAAATTTTAGATTTTCTCATTGATTTTTATTGCCCTATGGCCTATACTGTTCAACCACAAAACTATTCTATCTTTGTTCTTCACCATCAAATCTTCATTATCAATTGACTAACTCAAAATGAATTGCTTAGACTACTCAAATAAGCATGCTGTCACTTTGATTTCATGAACTTCTAGAATTATTTTACCCTATTTTTCCTGGTCAATAGCTTGTGGAGTAAGGTGATGAATGAATGTATAATAGTGTACATTTTCTATAACAGTGTACATTTGTGTCATGTGACTTTTCTAGGGTTTTCTTTTGCTGCGAAAATGCTTTAACAGATAATTATGAGACCGTAAAATATATCAATATATCTTCGACATATCGAAAATTTGACTACATTGTATACATAATTTAGTGCATGTTATAATTAAATTCAAGTTTACACATATTTTTCGTTAAAAATAATTATATCACCTAATTTCATCATTTGTGAACAAACTTTTACCTCCACGATGAAAAAAAATAACTCCGACGTTCTGAAATTAAAATGGTTATAATGACATATTATGCAGCAGCATCAACCTTTCAAAATAGTTAAATTTCACAATATATATACAAAAGAAATATTAATGAAATTTTTTGTTAATTACCTTACGTGAAGAGACAGACTTAATTTTTGTCTTATGCGGCATGAAGATGCATGCCAAATTAGTAAAGGAAGCAAACAAAAACGATGGGCATGATGATATCTTCACTAATTTGTGAGTTGTCGCTTTTATATTTTTTTCAACATTTTTAAAATAATTGAACAAATATTATAATTTCTTTACAAAGGATAAACACAGTTTAATTAAGTTTTTTATTAAAGAAAAAAATCTTTAGAAAGATTGTTCCAACTTGCAAGTGCAAGTCACCTCTTCCTTTGTCCCTCATGTACGTTTTTTTTGGAAGACATCTCAATTTTCATTATTTATTTATACCTCTCTTGATTCTTATTACATTTTAAATATTTTCAAAAATACTTTCCCAGTTAATTTTGGAAACCATTCCAAGCAAAGGCAATGTAACCATAAATTAACATAAAACTCATTAATAATACTAATATACTATGTTATAACTTTATTCTTGTTGGAGAGAGTGTATTAGTAGCATTTTTTTTTTGTTTGGATATTTTTCTTAAGTTTTTAAGTATGAGTAAGATATGAAAAGTGGAGGGGGTGTGAACAGGACCCCTTAACCAAGGAGACGACAAAGAAGAAAAGTGTAGTAATAGTTTAAGGGTAAAGGGATACCTGTCCTACAGTAGGGTCATTGAGGAAAAAAGGGTTGGTGATGAATCACGTATTTTCACGACCTTTTGCCAATGCCACCAAAAGTCACTAGATTTGTGGACACGTGGCACAACCTAAACGGCCAGATCGGATCCACAGGTCCCGTGATAGAAGCCGCTTCGGACTCTGAAGACCCTCCCTACTCATTTCTTTCATCTCAAACAACCACAATTTCATAACCTCTTTAGATATTTTTAATGCCACTTTAAGAAAAGGAGATAGGTGGAAAATAACTCAATAATTCATCTTAACTTTAGTAATGGTGAAAGAATCATAATTATGCATTTTGACTGTGAAAATAATTTCTTAACTTCACCATTTAATAGTTACTTAAAGTACACTATTTTTACCCACAAAAAATAGACTCCTACTGTGAATTCTACTTATTTATAATTAATAATGGTTAAAAGGTTAGGTCTAGATAATAAAAACCATTCATGATACATATTATTTTCAATCTTAGCAATACTTATAAATCAAATATTTAGCTGGCAAAAGATTCACATGATTCTAAACCTTTTAGAACGTGAAGAAGGTTTCATGCTTAGCAAGTCATAATCACAACTTTTTTAAAATTAAAAGATTTACTTCATAAAACAAAGTTTTTCATTTTAATGGTTTAAACCTTTATGATATGGTATATTAATAGCAACAACACTGGTCAATAAGAGGACTTGTGACCAAATTGGGAAAAGGGAAAATATAAGGAGATTTAAGTAAAAGTTTGTTTTAATTTCTAGTTTTTTGTGTTAAAGTGAATTTTCATGTAGTAAAAGATTGGGAAAAAATCAGCATATGGCAGTGGAGAACAATGACAAGAAGGGACCCACTCGAAGAAACTGGGAACCTGATGCAGCTGTAAGGCTTGATGGCGGTTTGCATGCAATAGAATGAAACCACTACCGTGTCAACCGGTCACCACCCTCTGATATTTTTCTCCATCTTCTCTCACATTTTGCCTTTGCCCTATATATTCCTCTGCATTCCCCAATTACCCCTTTCGATATAAACTGAAGCAGCAACCCTTGCGCTTCGTCTCCGCCGTCACACTCGTCGGAAAACTATCGCCGGCGTCTCATAAAAAACAGAATCCCAAACCCGCGAACCTGCGTAGTTGCAGTGAGTAAGTTCGTTCGTTCTTTCATTAATTCATTCACTGTTGGATTTTATTGGACAGCGTTATATTCTCAGATCCGTTTTCCGTGGAAGTTGTAATCATTATGTGGTGAATTCCAATGAAATGCAGGAATTTCGTGTTGCTTTGTGGCGTTTACCAATGAATCTGTTTCCTTTTGTTGTGTAGGTTGGAGTGAGCTAAAAGGAACACTTCTTTCTTCATAAAAGGGGGTAATCGTGATTTTCATTCACAGGTTTCTTGTTACAACGTCGTTATGGGACTCAAGGTCATGCAATTGTCGCAACCCGTTCTTCCTCATTCTCCTTCCTCCTCACAAACTCTCGCCTCTGCAATCTCTTCCCCTTCCTCCAAGCCCCGAACCCTAGTTTGCAGCCTCGTGCACCGCTCCAACCTCTTCCCTGCGTCCAGGCGCCTTCTTCGAAGGACGAAGTCCTTTGATCACCACGCGCTTTTCACGCTCAGGGAGAGGTTGCCGAAAGCGTGCAGCGCAAGCTTGGAGCCTTTCTCTGACGAAGAGTTTGCCAAGAAGATAGAGGATCTGGCGCTCAAGTTTCAGCTCTCGTGTGACGCCGCCAATGCCAACGATTCGGAATCCGAGGATTTTCAAGAGATTTCTCCTTCAGTGAGTTTTGCCGAGGAGTTTGAACCGCCAGAGGAGATTATTCCGGCGAATATTGAACGGAAAGCGAACAGCGTGGAGCTTCCGTTTTCGTTGAGGATAATTAAGAAGAAGCTGCAGTGGAAGGAAGGGTTTAGAGACGCGGGGGAATCTGCTTATTGCTCTGTGAAGAAAGCTTTCTCTTCTATGGTTTTTATAATCAGAGAACTCCATAGTTACACTCTTCAAATGAGGGAGGTGCTCTTCTACGAAGATCTGCAAGGGATTCTCCAACGCGTGCAGAACGAAATGCACGCGTCTTTCGTGTGGTTGTTTCAGCAAGTTTTCTCTCACACACCGACTCTCATGGTGTATGTAATGATTTTACTTGCCAATTTTACCGTCTACTCAATGGGGCACAACGCCGCGATTGCCGCTGTGGCCCCACAGCCGGTAACCACTGTCGTGGAGGTTCAAGACCAAAGGGGTGGTCACACTCATACCATTGATTCCTCTGCCGTAAAGACGTTCTCTGTTTCCAACGGGAAGAACACCGCCTCAGTTGGCGGCGGCAATGGAGGAGGCGGCAGGGTGCGTCCTGCGGCGAATGGCACCGACGGGGATGGCCGTTTCGACCGGTCGGACCGGTACGGTACGGTGTTCTCCAATGGTGCTTCGTCACAGGTTTGCAAAACAGGGGAAACAGAGTCGGTGTCGGGACAAGAGGAGGAAGAGGCTAAGCTTTGGAACGCGATGGTGGAAGAAGCTTCAAGAATGGAGGTGAGTATGAGAGGTGATGGTTTGGATCGTGATGCGATGAAGCAGTTCGTTTCGCCGGTGATGGCGAGGATCGAATCAGATGACTATGCAGAGTATCTGAGAACAGAGCTTGTGTACCTAACAGGGTTGTCTCAGGATCCTAAGAACACTCTTCTTCTTTCCAACTATGCCCAGTTCCTCTACCTCGTTGCACACGATTATGACAGGTTCGCATATATCAAAAGAGCTTCACTTTTATTATTTTTCGTTAAAATTAACTTCTTTTTACTCTGCTAATCTTACTTTTACTCATTCATAATATTATTTTATGAGAATTTTTCATTGCTAAGCCATCGTCCTGAATTATTTAGATCAACTCCTCAAATGGAGTTGTTCCAGTTTGAATAGTATTTTCAAAGTCTAACCCTAAATATGTGGTTCAATTAGATATTTACTGTAACACTTTTGGTGCTAGTAATAGTCTTCAATTGTCTATTACAAAACTGTCTGTAGTATCCAAACAAACTCACTTTTAACTTGGAGCAATAACTTCTGACCAGAAGAACACAATTTTTAGTATATTTTACTCACACATAATTGAAAGTTATGGAATTTTTATATAAGAAGTGAAAGTTTTCAAAATTTATACTATTAACACAATTTTTTGTATATTTTGTTAACACATCACTGAAAATTATGAAATTATTTTAGTTAAAATTAGTAATTATTTGGTTAAAACTGTTCTTATGGTTAGAATGACATTTACAGATATGTGTGCGTGTAATAAGATGTATTGGAATTATGGCTACTATTATTTTCAAAGATGTCACTACTGTTGGGCGGTTTATTATTATTTATTTATTTATTGTTTAGAGATGTAACCTTAATAAGAAAAGATAAACAAATCGCATTTTCCAATTGAATATTGATAGTTGAGTATGTGGTGTGATTTACGTACACCACTGATTTGTGAGCAAGATCTATCGTCTTCCCCGCATGATTTTGCACGTGCAGGACTAGGAAGATCTAACACGCAACCTTGTTGACTTTTACTTAGACTCTACTTTTATGCGCATACACTGTATTATGTATAGAAAATTACATGAGAGTAACGTGTGTAAACAAGATCTATTTAACTAATTAATTGAATCTTGTGACTTGCAGTTACAATTTAATCTAACATGTGATAAGTGGTTGTGTTATTGACTAACAATTGGGTTGTGGTTTGAAAACAGAGCTGAAGAGTACTTCAAAAAAGCAATAGAGGTGGAGCCACCAGACGCGGAGGCATATAATAAATACGCCACCTTCCTGTGGAAAGTGAAGAACGATTTGTGGGCTGCAGAAGAAACTTATTTGGAAGCCATTTCAGCTGATCCTAATAACTCTTTCTATGCTGCTAACTATGCTCATTTTCTATGGAACACCGGTGGTGAAGACATCTGCTTCCCTCTTTCCTCCCCAGACAACTCTCAAGAAGTTTAATCAACAGAAACAAAATCAAATTGCAGAAAAATACAGAGAAGAAAGAAAAAGAAGAAAAAAAAAAAGAAAATTTTGTAGCTTATATCTCTTTTGTTTTTTTTTTTTTTTTATTTTACTTTTTTTTTTTTTTTTTTTTTTTTCATGTTACATTTTTTCATTGGGGTGGATGAGATGAAGAGCCACAAAAGAGATGGAATATAATCATGTGATTATTGTATCACTCTGTAATTATTGTAATAATAATTGTACATAAGTCTTATAGCCCCTTCTTCAGTATAATGGATATGAATCTTTACAAGTTGTTATAATTATCATAACTATGTAAATGAGTATGTGGTTGGAATAATGTCAATGCTTTCAGGTTGGAGATATTTTGGAGTGTGAAATGAGAAATGGACCAAAGACTTTTTAGTCCTGAGTCAATAATACAGTTTTGGGAAGCAGGATTCACTTTTGCGAATCAAGTACTATTACCATACTATCTTAAGCTTTATTGGGAGACTAGAATCATACGGTAATAAATGTAATTAATTGCAATGTAATGTTTTGATTTACAATAATATTGAAAATGTGTTATGTATTGGTCTGATAGGCTCATTGTTCACGTGGGAAGTGGGATATGTGGCAAGTGGGATATTATCATTTAAATATGTTGTTCTGTTTACTTTAATTATTGATATGATCTCATTTAGCTTATGTAAGCTGTTTTGTTGGATTCGCGACAATGATCAGTGGTTTGCAGGTGGTTTGCAGGCTTTCTTCACACAGAATCATTAGTGATGAAGGGAAAGAAAAACATATGAGAATATGAACATATGGCTGCAAATTGAAGAAAGAGATATTTTTAAAGGTATTCAGAAGACAATTTTTAACAAGCTTTTTTTTACAGGTTATTTATGATTTCATATTCATTCTTCCAATCATATGGCATCACTGCTGGAATCCATTTCTTCCTTTCCACTTCTGTATTATTAGAAAAAACGAAGTTAATGCAGAAAAAATAAATGGTAAGACACCTTAAAAGAAGAAAAGATAAAAACAAACACTAACCATGTTATTCATTGTTGATTTATGTTTTTTACATATTTTTTTCTTATGGACTCCACGAATATTATGCAATCATATAACTATAGTGAAATTGTTACATAATAGAAATATATCTATAATGAAAAAGCAATGATAATTGTTCCGATGAAAATTCAGCCAAATAAATGTTTAGACTCTGATAATGAAGAATATATAATACAAGTATGTATAATTTTCAGTTGCTTTTTAAGGTAAAGAGGGGTTAAATTAAATAATATAACTAATGTACACACAACTTTTTAAGGTAAAGTAGTTCATAATTTTTTTATACAATTTTGTTTAAGAGTGTGTATCAAGTTTTGTTGAATTATTACATTCGGAAACTATTAGTTTGCGTAAAGGATATAAGGTGATAGTCACTTTAAAGATTGTCATATTTAATGATGTTTTCTTGATAAGAACTTACTTTTTAAGTTGGTTTGTGCTTTTAGTTGTAAAATTATATTTGCCTTAGATTTTCTGAATGTTATTCATAGTAGAAAATTAAAGAGAAGATTAGTTTAATTTATTGTAATATTAGTTTCCGTATGCTTAAAATTCAATATCTGAAAATTTTTAGCTATTTTTTATTGTAATCTTCTAGATATTAACAATTGACATGTCCAAAATGACCATTTTTATGTTCATGGATTATTCATTATGTAACAAACATGTTTTTATATATAATTTAATCAATCTGCTAAGTGTGATATTTGTCATTTTGTAAAGTAAAAGAATTTGTCTTTTCATAGTGGTTTTTTATGTTAGTCAATAATTTGATTTATTCATGTCGATATCTAGTATTTATATTCAAAATCATCTTTAAATGATTATAGATATTTTTTTTAATATGGTTGATGATCATATTTTATATATTTGGTTTTATCTTGTGAAAAACAAGACTGAAACACGAATACATTTAGTTAATTTTGCTGCCTTTGTCAAAATTCAGTATTACAAGACTTCTAAAGTTATAAGGTTTGACAATGAATTGAAGTTTGAAATGAAAAATTATTTTAATGTTGAAGGAGTTTTGAAACACATGAACAAAATGAAATAGTTGAAAGAAAAAATCAACACATTTTAAATGTCATAGTTATTTAATGTCTCAGTTTAACCTCTTGCAATTATGGAATTATGCAGTGAATTATGTTGTCCATCTAATAAATTGCATTCTCACTCTCACTTAAAAAATTTCTCTTATTGAAAAATAACACAATAAATTTTTTGACTTAACTGAAATACTTGTTTTGGATGCTTGTATTACACATATTTACAATTATTGCTAACATGATAAAGCTTGACCCTCATGCTAAGACGGGATATTCTTTGCTTTCAAACCAAACATCAAAGGTTATGTTGACTATCATCTTCAGTCTCATGACATTAGTGTTCTTAGGAATGTTATATTTTATGAAAATCAGTTTCCTTATACACACTCTTATGAGGAAAATAAAAATACTTTATAGATTTCTCTACCAATAATTATTCTAATGACCATGCTATTATGATTTTTATGAAGAAAATAACAGTAACACTTAGATTTCTAATATTAGTAAAAATTTTATAAAAACAGAAAATGAGGATACTGGGCATAACATCAGTCTTACTATTCATCATTCTTTTTTTTCGAATATTCACTTGGATAAGAGTTATTGTTATATATATAGATAGGTATAAAACTAGTCTTGTGGCTAAAAGTTATACTCAATTAAAAGGTTTAGATTTTATTGATATTTTTTTTCATGTAGTCAAATTAACTACTATTAAGCTTCTATTATCTTTAGCTATTATACATAATTGACATCTTAAAGAAGTAGATGTTAATAATGTCTCTCTACATAGAGATTTGCATGAGGAAGTTAGATGTAACATCTTCTATGTCTGAAACATATTAAGAAAATCAAGTTTGTCATTTACATAGATCTCTTTATGGCTTTAGATGAGGTAGTAGACAACAATATGCCAAGTTTTATTTTCATTTTATTTTTTTCTCACACAAGTTCAAACAAGATTCAGCTGATCATTCTTTATTTTTGAAATCTTCTAATTCAAAGATAACGACTTTGCTCGTTTATATTGATGATGTCATTTTGATAGGAAATGACATTTCTGAGATTAACATTATTTCTTTAGTTGATTATACCCTTAAAATATAAAATTTAAGTGATTTAAAATATTTTCTTGATTTTCTCCTCCTAAAAATATTTTTAAACTTCTCGCACCATTATTGTGGACACCATTTCAAGTCATACAATGATTTTTATAGGAGACAAACTCTTTCATTGATCTCCAACAACCTTAAGTTGTTTATAGACGATCCCCTCCTCCAGGTCTTCATACTATAACATTGTTTTTACTCTAACTCTAGGTTGTATTAATTAAGAATTGACATCACAATCTTTGTCAAACAATGTTTTACGTAACAAAAACATCACTGTAATAAATCCCTCTACTTATATAAAACATTTCTCACTAGTCTCACATTGAATCTTTCTTTCTCCTATTTGCTATTTCTTCCTTCTTCCTGATACACTTATATCTCATCAACTTTTGATTTTAGTGCACTGTCATTCCAACCATCTATAATTCTTGTGTCTTCTTGTAATATCTCAATGCAAATACATTTTTAATTTTAGAATTATAATCAAAGTAGCTTTTATTTTGCAAATAAGTATTTTATTTAATTAAAGACTAACTAAAATCCTTCTTAGCCATTCACTAATTAGAGGTTGAGGGGTGATTCTTATCGTTCAATGTCTCGTTTAACTCCTTTATATGTTGTAATCCAAAGTCAAGAGCCTCCACCGTAATATGAGTTTTCTTTTTGTGCTTCTCCATATTCATATACATTGTTATTATTCAAATTTAATTGAATGTGACATCCTTATTTATGAGACATGTAGCTTCCGCAAGTTTTAACCTTCGCAACATATATCTGTTAATTCTTTTGCATATCCAATAAAAATGAATTTTTATGCTCATGCTTCCTACTTATCATTGTTGATAAAGTGGATTAAAATTATGACCAAAATATTTGAAAAGTTTTCACTTGAAGATGTTTTAAGGAAAAAGAAACTAAATCTGTGTAATAGCTTTCTTGATTATGTACAGGGAAATATTTCATCTAAGAATAAGTAGCATGAATTATTACTACCTTCAAAAAAATCTTGAAGTGTTTTTGAAAATATTTTAAAAATACTTTATAAACATTTTAATTGATTATCTTTAGTTGGATAATTGATTCAGGTATGATAAATACAAATAATTTTAAAACCTTACCTTTTTTTTTTTTTATAATTGATTAAGTTTTGTGATAATTGATTATGTGTTGACCAGTTCAAATATTTCAAAAACCAAGCTTTCCATCAATTAGATTTAACTATAATTGATTAATGTTTACTTGTTTCCAATTGCTTCATGCAAACTTGTGTTTATAATTGATTAGGTTCTAACATAATTTATCATCCCTCTACCAAACTTCTTTCACTTAAATCTCCCATACTCAAATGTCTTAATTTCGTCTTATTTTGTATAATCTAACTAAACACAAAATTATGGTTAAGTAACCAAGAATGAAAATGATTTATTTAAAATAATTATAATATTATGTTCAATATTGGTTGTTAAACTCAAATGATCAAATGTGTTAGTTGACAAAGATTTCTCTTGAACTCTAGCCAATATCTTATATTTTGCTACAACATCTTTCGATTATTAAACATCTTCAATTTGAATGGCTTCTTGCCTTGCAACAAACATATTTATTGTTCTTAACAAAACTACACCTCTTTCTTTTAGTTCTCAGGTCTTAAAGAACTAATTCTGGAACAAATAAATGTGAAGTGTATATAGAGTTAATGGTCCATCTCTTCTCTGTGTCTTAAATTGATTTAATTAACACTTTGAAAAAATTCCAACTATTGAATGCAAGAGTAGTTATACTTTGACGACCACACACACTTACTTTACAACCTTACGTGGCGCTGATGTAGCCAAAATAAATAATGTGTAAAAAATATTTCAGCGTGACAATGAGAGTCATTTTTAGGATTTACATGTTTGGAGTTTTATCTAGAACGCTGCCGAACATATTCCATCAAGGGTTGAGAGACAGTGAGTTAGAATCTCAGATCTCTTGAATCTCGCCACTGTTGTCGCCGCCGCTACTGCCCCGCCACTGCTGTCGTCGCCGCTGTTGTCGCCGAAGCTGTTGTCGCCACCGTTGATGGTCTCCCACCGTCGCTCGCCACCACAACCACTGTCACACAAAATCTCCCTTATGCAAATAGGTGCATTGGACTCTTATCACGTTTCAAATTTTAAATTTAGATACTTATAACCCAATTATGCCCTTTTATAACAAAATATCCTAAATGTCGTTCAAAAATAAAAGTCCCGTTTTATCCTTATCCACTTATACAATTATACCATATCATCAATTGAAATCTAGTTGTATGTCAATTGTAATTGTCAAAACAAAGTTTTCCAAAATACAATTGCAACATTTGCAAATACTCTTTAAATATGATAATTTTCTCCTTTTTTTCTCATTCCTTTCTTTTAATGGACATTTTTTCTTATAATGACCTCTCTTAATACTTTTAATGGGCATTTTTTCTTATAGTGACCTCTCTTAATAGTTATAACACTTGGATCCTTTCTTCATTTTATCATTTGATGAATGTTTATATATATATATATATATATTTCTTCGTTTTTGTTTATCTCTTTTTATTCTTTAACGAGGGTTCTTCTCATTTTGAATTAATTAAAACCTAACTAAAACATAAACGTAACTCAAGTTGCATAACTTAAAATTAAGTGATTGTAAAATAAAGTGAAAAGTCACTGTTTGACATACAATCCAAACATCTAAAACATTGAAAAAGACTTCTTAAAGCTCGATTCATAATTAAAAATAATTTTACAAATAAATACAAAATTTTGACTATCAATTCACTTATAAACTCTAAAATTTGAAAATTTGAAAATAAAATAAAAATTGACTTATAAAATATAATTTTAGACGAAAAAAAATACAAAAATAGATGCACAAATAATAATAATATTTAATAAATCTTAAAACACCATAAAATGAGAAATTTTTCTTCTAATGAGATCAAATAGTTTAAAAAGAAAATCTAAAAAAAAAACTTCTCTCACTCAAATTGAAAACAAAAATATTATATTTATTCTGTTCACTTTTAAATAATTACAAAAATATTAGAAACATAATTAATATACTTTAATATTTAATAATTAAATAAGGGATAATTATCTTTAAAATCAGGGTTGAAATCCTATTCCAATGAATTTTTATTGATGATAATCATAACGAATAAAATATACATTTTTTTACCTAAGTTCTGTAACAAGAATACATTCTACCGCAGTTCATTCCTAACATTAAAGCAATTCATATTAACGTGTTTTTTCTCTGTTGATGCACGAATTGATCTGAAATTCTGCCATAAGTGATAGAGAATAGTGTTATTGAATAATCTATTATTGGATGTTGAAAGATACGTTCGTGAGTCTACATGCACCATCTACTTAAACCCAAAACCAAGAAGAACAGGTCATGGCCATGCCTAAGTTTTTATTTTCAATTATTACTTTTTTTAACTCACAAATTAAATTTGATATAAATAAGTTAAAAAAAAAACTAGTTTTGAAATATGCATTGTCAAAAACTTAAACAAAATTATTAGACATGAGACCAATCAGTGCATCATAATTCGATAGAATGATTGATATGTTAGCTCATTCTTTTAAATTAAAAGGTAAAATAAAAAATAATTTGAAAGATTAACTTTTAATTATAATATGATTGAAAAACGTATAAGACGTAGTGATTTGACAGTGTCTTCATACTTTATTATAGTTTTAGATTGAATTCAAATTTTATTTAAATTTATCAAATTAAAGATATTAATTAATAAATTAAAAATTTAAAAATATTTATATCATTAATATATATATATATATATATATATATATATATATATATTATATATATATATATATATGTATATATAACAAAATTTTGAAAATAAAACTCAGCAAGTTGGATTAATATATGGTTCAAAATTTTCAACCTGTCTAGTCACGAATTAGTCTACTCCATTTCACTTTTAAGATATAAACGATAATAAAATAAAACAATCTATTTTCTTACCTCTAAAAACTATAAATTAATATGTATTTTAATAAAGTAGAGTATATAAATTTTCTTAAGTTACTTAATAAACTTCACCAATAAGCTCATTCTTTTAACAACAACTTAATTCTAAATTAAAAAAATCTCCTCTTTCAACATATTTTGTGAATGTCTTATGTGCATTAGGTGACTTTTGCTTTCAACCATAAGGAAAGAAAAAAAAGGATCAAACAAAAAAAAAAAAAAGCCTAGTGCTAGGTAGCCCCATGAATGAATGTTGGGATGGGTTTTGTACTATTAAGATGGAATATTTAAGCATAGCCAAGCAGAAAGTGACGCCATTTTCACGTGAAAGAAGCAGAGAAAGATGGTAGAAGTTATTATGTATTATCAGGTTCAGATTATTCAGCCATGTCTCCATCCACCACCACACCACACCACCACCCATCACTCTTTGCCACCGTCACTGTTTCTCAACATTGCATCCAATTAAATTCACCACTTCAACTTGTCCATACTTTTCTTTTACAAAAGCTAAATGATAATACTAAAAGTTTAAATACTAAAAGTTATTTGTTTAATTATACATGAATGTTGATATTTAATTCAAACTTATTTTCCCAGGTTAAGTTGATAGATTCTGTTAACGTTAATTTGTGGAATATAATATGGTAATTTCAAAATATATCTTTAATTATTATAAATATGCTAAAATATAATAATTTTTTAAATTAATAAATGCTGAATTTATATAATATTAATATAATTTAATTTAAATGTGTTTTCTACTTAGTTTAAGCATATTCGACCAACATAGATATAATTTAATTGAAATTTCATATTTTTTTAAAGTATTGAGTGATTATGAAATCATTTATCAAATTTTTGTGTTAAATTAACATAATTTATGAAATTATTTATCAAATTTTTGTGTTAAATTAACATAATTTCTCTTTTAAATACATCATTCATTTTTTTTCAGATATTAGTATTTTACTGTTTTTTATTTGTTCTATTTTTTTAATTTAATATACTCTCAAAATAAGTTTACTTTTTATTTTGCAAAAAATCTTTAATAGTTAAATTTATTATCATTTTTAATTTTGTTGATGGTTTAAATTACACTTATGTTTGGTTTTGTTTAGAAGATAAAAATGTTTTAAGTAGAGAGAAATACATTTGGTGTGTTTATTTCACATAAAATTAATTTTGAAATTGACGGGCACTTATTTCACTCATTATTTTTATCTTTTTTTCTACTTTCTTTATTTTCTTTTTCTTAAATTAAACATTTTTTATTTATCATTTTCATTTAAATTGAGTATGTTATATATTTTCCTACAAATCTTCCAATATTAATTAATGATAAAAGTTATTTTATTAAAACTATTAAATGACAAAAATATTTAATGTCTTGAAATATAAAATCCATTCAATATTCATCATACAAGAAAAGTGTGAAAATGGGTAGGAAAATATCTTGATAGAATTTTAATTTTTTGAAACATTTTTTACTAAACCTATAATCTCGGAGTTTCGATTTGGATTTTTTTTAAGAATAGAAAATGCACTTTTCAAAATTTTGTTGGGTTTTCTGAATGAGTATAATCAATATTCTATCAAACTAATCAATAAATTGATTGAGCAATTTAAATTAATATATAACTGGAGTTTCTCTCAAACTTTGATTTATCTATTGAATGTTGATTTTGTAATGGGGCTTATCTTCGATTTTAATATGTTCACTCAAAATCTCATCTTAAGTGTCATACAATAAATGACAAATGTCATATTTTCTTATGGTAAACTACACTATCATATCAATACTTACCAACAATGCAAATAATATTTCCCTAATATCTTTCTTTGCTAATATCATTACATAGTTGACCCTTTGTTGCTTCCTACAGAAAATCTGAATACATATATTCTTGAAAAGGTGAAAAAAAAATTATAACCACACACAAGATTAAGTACTTAACAAATCCACATCCAAGCTCAACACAAACTAAAACTATTTTAAATAGTGTTTTTTTTTTCTTTCTTAAACGTGTCTCTGAAATTTCAGACACCAATCAAAACACGAAAACAAAACGAATCCTCCACTTTATACGATGTAACTCTGCTTACTGTTAGTGATAATGGTAAGACCAACAACTTTCTTTAAAATTTTAATTATTTGTGTTATCTTGCAATGAAATTTTATTTTATTATATATATATATATATATATATATATATATATATATATATATTATTATGTGAATGTGGTTACCATTTGATAAAGAAAGATAAAGAATGCATGCTCAATTTGGGAAGTGACAGAAAGTTAAGTGAAAGGACGATAACACACCAATTTTCCCAAATTGTTCATTGTTCATCGCTTCTTACCTTTGTGGAGCCATCCAATATCCCTTTCCCTTTTTGTCACAATTTGCTCTGTGCCATAAATTTTAGAGCTTTTTTCATCTAAGATGATAGGCATCAATAGTAGTTATATAATTTTTCTAAACGAAAATTCATTTTAATATTTATTTTTTATTTGTTAGATATTTGTTTAAAAAATATGTATAAATTATTTTATATTTACACATATCTATGAGTACTTGCAGATCTTTTTTATATTTAATATTTGCAGATCTTTTTTATATTTTAAATATTTTTTTCTTCTAAATATAAGTGCAAAATATTTTAATCTTAAAGTATAACCAATACATCATAAAATATTAATAAAAAAATTAACACTTTTAAAAGCAAATTTAAACAAGTTAGATTGAAAATTTAAATTTAAATGAAATTAATATTTTTAAAAGCAATTTTAATTTTTCACAAGTTTAAATAAAATTATTAATTTACAAAATCAAAGTATAAATAATTTTTTAATTATGGAATTCTTTTACTAATAATTTTATTTTATTTATTTAATTCTAGAAAAAATAAAACATAAATAATAATAATAATAATAAATAAATAAATAAATAAAATATATCTGTCGTTTAATGTCTATTAACAATTTTATACACGGATATGTATTTTCCCTTTTGACGGATATTTTTTTACCATTGATTAAGTCCCAAGTGAGACAACTATCTCTTCTCCACTTTCAAATTGTTCATTATATAATGATGTTTTTTTTTTTTTTTTTTTTTAAAATTTTTTTTTTTTTTTTTTTTTTTCTAAAAGTTCTCTGTTTATATAACCTAGATTTAAGTATAAAATAAAACTAGATTTAGAAAATAATTATCTTATTGTAAATGAAATCTCTTAAGTTCATACAAACTTTTTGTCCTTTTCTGCATCATTTATCTGAGTGAGATGCACGATAGTGATGGAGAAGGTTGTTGTCCACCTAAGAAAATGAGTTTATATTATTAGTCAACAAAGATGGATGACACTAACTAGGATATAATTATAACATAAAAATATGGTAGACCAGTTAATCGTGTATAATTTATCATATTCTTCTTTTTTTGTTGTCTTTTAGTGTTCCATCCTCTACTTATAGTACTAATCTTTTATATCTACTTTTCAAGAAGAAAAAGAAATTGTATCAAACTTTCATAGTTATAAAGGTAACAATTTTAATCTTCCTTCTCATACTCATACATAGTGATTACCTGTTTAGCTACATAGTACTGTGTAGGGTTATTAAATAAATTAATAAAAATTGTTATGTTTTTGAATATTGAAAAATTATTCTTAGTTTTTTCACTGAATAAAGATCTAAAATTAACTTTTTTGTTTGTTGGTGATACCTATTTTCATATGATTTCACCATGTTTTGTAGTTTTTTTAGTCTGAACATCAATTGTGTTTCATGGTTTTCATAGGAAATTCAATTGCACAAATTTAGAATATAAAAATATCAAAACAATTTTTTAAAAGATAAAAAGCCTAAACAAGCTTAAATAAAAATAAAGAAACAAAAATATAACTATACAAATATTTAAGATGGTTAAAATCAGTATGATATTATAATGATTGTGGTAACTATTTTATATGTTAATTACTTATCTCTCATATCAGTTATATATGATTCAAATTTAATTATGAATATTTATTGGCGTTGTAAAATATATTACTTAAAAAACCTTAATATATTTTTTAAAAACTACTAAGAAAGAATAAGAATATTTAATTAAAATTAAGATAATAATTGCATAAACTTATTACGTAATAACTGATCTAATTTGTTTAAAAGTATAAGTAATTTAAATAAACTGAATTCTAAATATTTTATTAATCAAGTTAAAAATATAATAAATAAAAAAATTTAACTATTCAAATTTTATTTCATAAAGTTTATCATATTTCTAAAACATGTTTGTATCTTCTTTTTTGAAAGTTTTTTCTGTCATTTCAAAATTTGAGTCTATAATAGAGATGATAGCATAGATAAGAACATTAATCAATTTTGCCATTAGAGTATTTTTCTTTTACACTCCTTTTTGTTGCATGTCTATTGATGTGGATTTGTATGGGTAATTTTGTGGATAAAGATTAACTTATGCTAGTGGAGAGTCATGGTTTTCGGTGTAATTATTAGAGTATTTTTTCTGGACATGGTTGAGCTTCGAGTATTAAAATCGAGACTTGGTGGAACTTTGTTTGGAATAGTTAGAATTAAGTAAAAAAAGTTATTTTTAGAATAGTATTACACTTATTATCTATTTGAAAATGAATAGTAAGTGAAATTAGTTTTGTTCAGATTTGATTTAATTGAAGATTTGCATAGATGAATGAATTGGAATTAAAGAGATAATTTTATTTTTAATTTTTGTTAATTTAAAATGTAATGAATACATAACTACGCATTTATAAAAGAGATTAAGGAAACCTTTATTGTGGGAGGAATGAAATGGTTTATGTGAGGTATCATAATCTAGTTCTAATATTGGATGGTAATATCAAAAAATTATCCAAGACAACAGTGGTTTGAGAGAGTGTTTGAAGTTTGAAATAGATGTAAAAGTTTGAAGAGCTTTTAGCAAATGAAGTGACTCTGAATAGGACACAAGTCCCTCCACCTGTTTGAAAGAAGATTTGCATGTGTCAGGAAAGAACCAAAAGGGGTGGGAGGTAGACCTAAGGAAGGGTCATCTGTGTCTTGGATCAAAGGCAAGAGAACTGAAGAAGAAGACAGGTTGAGAAATCATGAGAATAATCAACACCATACTGATTTTTTTTTTTAATATGTATCTGCACTAGAGTTTTAGTTGATTTGTTGTTTGTTTTTGTGGATCAAAGGAAACTGATAAGGTTGGTGAAACAACATGGTACAGGCAAATGGTCTCAGATAGCTAAAAAGTTGGATGGAAGGTTTGGGAAGCAGTGTAGAGAGAGATGGCATAATCATTTGCATCCTGATATTAAGGTCTGTCAATTGCTGGCTTAATCATCCTCATTGGTTTTCAATTTTGATGTTATTTCTTTTTATAATTTTTACTTATTCAATGTATATTTTAAGAAGGCTTCATCTTAGAAAAAGTAATACAAACTATGCCCTAGGATTATTTATCACTTCTTTTATAAAAGTAATAACTTATTGTTGTTTTTTTTTTTTTTGCATGGATGATTTTTTTGAAAAAAAGTA
>Ga0209489_105401_pt1 | contig 22179 bp, 18 predicted proteins | sample SiratrowhiteBW_FD_187527 | JGI IMG/M metagenome (GOLD analysis project Ga0209489, IMG submission 187527) | Root nodule microbial communities of legume samples collected from California, USA - Siratro white BW (SPAdes) (version 2) | ecosystem: Host-associated > Plants > Roots > Nodule | place...
AAAACGAAAGAATAAAAAAACGTTTATAGATAGATTTTATGATATTTTGTTTGATGAAATATAATTTAAACAAGATTCTTTTAAAGAAATTGAATCTGTTGTAAATTTGAAATATGCAATATTAAAAAGAAAACCAAAATAAATATTTAAGGAAACACGTAATCAAGATAAAATATATAAAATAATAGAATAAAGATTATTGATCATGATAATATATAAATCAAAAATATTAATTTTATTTATATACATTTACTAAATATTTAGCTAATCATTACATAAAGATTACAATAAATATTATTATATAATTACATAATCAAATGTTGTTATTATTACGAAAATATAATAAATGCAATAATGGAGATTTCATAATATATAGATAATAAATGATACGTTAGACTAGATAGGATAAGAAAAGATAAGTAGAGAAAGATAAGCAAAAGATTATGAATAATTAGTTTTTGAGAAGGAAATTTAGAAAGAAGAGTTGCTATATATATTATAGAGGTCTTCTCATTTCCACATCTTTTCTTTTCTTGGACTTGTTCATCCATGGATTCCAGTGACAAACAAACCTTGAAGTACAAATTACTGGAAGAGGTGCATGATTCTCATTGCAAGCGACTTCGTCCAACTTTCACTTCCTTCATTGTCCAGAATCTCTCTCACCTTGACTCCTTAGATCATCCTCTTCTCAACCATGTCATCAAAACCTTTGTCAAACTCTGCAAAATTACAAAGCATGGTACATATGTAATATCTCTTATGTATAGAATTGTAAGTCTAAGTCTTATATCAAGTAAAAATGTTTATGCTCGAAAAGGAGTAAGTCCCACATTGAGTAAAAATGTTGAAAGGACTCTCACTTGAGGGGGGAATTGTTAGGTAATTTGAGCAATATATAAGAAAAAAAGACTCTCAAACTTAATGCCTTAAGGTTTTGGGATAAAGGTGATATTATTATCTTGTGTGCGTCTGCTCATGTCTTATTCTTGTTTGACCCACAAACTCGATGCCTTAAAGTTTTAGAACAAATGTTATTTTATGTAGGTCGTTGTTGTCTTATTTTTGTTTTATCTCTCCAGTGTTACACCATCGATTTTTCCAACACAATCATCCCTTTTACCTTTTTCGTAAACATGCATGCTCACATAAACATCATTTTTGGCCTTCTCACCATTTTCTTTTCAGAAGTCCATGAGGATTTTATCGATATTTTGGTGAAGAATGGTGCTATCCAAACTGTGGTGAGGTTACTTCATCTACCGTATGAAATTGAGGAAGATAGTACTGACCGAGTTATGCAGACACGTTTCCACCAACTGAAGAAAGGGTGCGCGTTCATCCTTGGAACACATGCCAGAAAAGTAAGTAACTAACTTTCTGTTGCCAAAGAAAAATAAAACCAGAATTTTCATCTTTTTTCTTGTTATATGAACCACGAAGCTTCTTAATTTTTTTTGTCTTTAACATCACAAGTGGAGTATCATAACCTTATCTTAGATGGTGGAGCCTTGTTGTGTCTTCTGGGCTTGTTAAAGAGGCACAAGACCATTCCCAATGCTCCATCAGTTGCTGGTTTTCTGAGGGGAGTGATTGAAGCAATAGCCAACCTTGCTTACACCAATAACGATGTTAAAATACTTATCAGGTTTTTGTCTTCTTTTTTTCTTTTCTATTTCTAAGGATATGTATAAAATTTTGTATTGTAATCTTTGTGCTTGTAAAAAATTTTGCATGTTTAGAATGGAAGATGGCATCCCTCCTCTCGTTGAATTGCTTGAATACGAGGTGAGAAAGGTGCAGCTCATGGCTATAATGGCCTTAGGAGCATTGGCATATAACAATGCTGAGAATGTATCTAAGGTACTTGAATTTATGTAGTAAATTGGTTTGATGAAGGCTTCAGCAGTTATAGTTGTTTACCAAGAGTGAAATTTGCTTGCAGATTGTTGAATGCAATGCATTACCCAGTCTTGTAATGCTTCAATCAGAGGATTCTGTAATACATTTCATGGCGGTAATATGATTTTATTATATGACTTCACAAATGTGTATTCTGCATAGTTCTAAACTACCAGCACCAGCTTCTCAACTAGCATTATTTTGGAGCTTCACCTGATTAAAACAATGGCAGACTCTGCACCGCCTATTCGAAGAGAAGTTCTTCTAGCTGGAGCTTTACAGCCTGTCATCAATCTACTTAGGTAAAACATTATACTTTGGTGGTGGCTTTCTGTAAGAAAATCATTGAACAATGATATGTTTATTCAACTTGTTCCTGAGTAGAGTTTCAATGTTTGTAATTTCAATGACAGTTGCTCCTTTTCGGATTGCCAAGGATTAGCAGCCCTTTTACTTGGTCAGTTTATGGCGACTGATTCAGAATTGAAGGTGATTTAATTTGAGTTTCGTACTTGTAATGTGGTATGTCAAAGTCATTAAACTCTGTTATTAAGTGAATACTTTGCTTGTGTTTCATGCATGTAGGTTCATATTTCCCTAAGAGGGGTTATTCCACCATTAGTTCACATGCTTCAGTCTCAAAATACAAAGCTTCGGACAACATCAGCTTTTGCACTTCTGAGCTTAGCATAGGTGATTTTTACTAGCAAGTACCAACCATTATTTATTATCATTTTGTACCACAACCATGAACATTTTATTGCATGAACAATTCAAATGCCAGGACTCACATAATCAAGTTAGCATTGCTAATAGTGGAGGTATAAAGTCTATACTCAATCTTTTGCACTCGGACAATGCAGCAGATCAACATTATGCTGCTCGTGTTCTCTATTGTCTTGCTCATAATGAGGTGAAGTTAGCTCCCTTGTTCTTTGTTTTGGTCAACTTTTTATGTTACCCTTTAGAAGTAACATTGATATTGTCAGAGTTTAACCCTACTTAAACAAGTTTTTTACGTGTAACAAGACATTGTTGCAAACATTATTAAAGTTGGCGGGTTTCAACAACTAAAGGATTTACATTTCACAAACAACGTATGTTGATTTACTCTTCTTTGTAGAAGTAATAAATTTTCATTTCAACATATTTACTCTTATTTCTTCTTGATAGTTATTTGTAATAAATATTTGCTAACAGAACATTTATCTCCTTGTGATTTGCAGTATATTGTAAAGTATGTAGTAGCAATGACGATACTAGGATTAGAACGAAACATGCGAGGGCGAGTAAGTTTTCTTGCAAATTCTGTCTCAATGCAAAATCATAAATGACAGTCATAATTTGTTCTTTCCTTTTTGGCAGGCATTGAAATATCTAATCCGTCTTATGTGCTCTCTAGAAGAGCGGGTTAGAAGACATGTAGTTATTGCTCTTGCTTATTTATCTTCTCCGCTAGATCATCAAATTGTATTCATTCACAATCAGTTGTTTCTATGCACACTGATTTCAATATTTATAATGATTTACTGTGTTTTGCTTCATTTAGGAAAAATATTTTATGCTCACAAAGATCGTTTACATCCTTCAAAAGCATTTCGGACCATGTTTGAAGGAAAGTATTGGGTAAGCATGAATTAATCTTGTATTATTACCAATCAAAATTGTTTGTCCTTTCCTTATGAATGAATTTCTTACCTTAAGACATATGAATGTGTTATGATTGTGGTGTAGGAAAAGGAAGCCAAACAAGCAGTTATTCCGAATATTAAATGGGATGTCTTTCAATTGATGATGAGGTACATTTTCTGTTTATCCCTTTCTTTAGTGTTTCTATAATATCAAAATTGGTCTTCTGTTTGACATGGATTTGGTTGGTACTTGTAGATTTATATACACTGGAACAATCCATGTCAAAATGGATGAGGCTCCAGATCTCCTAAAAGCTTCAGATCGATATCTTCTTGAAGACCTTAAGCTTATTTGTGAACGTGTTATGGCTAACGTACACTAAAAATTATTTTTCGCTTTTCATTTCTTTTGCTTTTGTACAAACTTTTCAATGAACTCCATGACTCATCAACCTATTATTTCAGGGTATTTCACAAGAAAATGTCTTGCAATTGTTCGAGTTATCAAAAGATGCGAGTGCTAATACGTTGAAACATGCTTGCATTTTGTATATGCTACGGAATTTTGATAAATTGAACTCAAAACCTTGGTATGTTATTTTTTACTACTTCAACTTTAAAGGCATGAAAATTAACCTTCATCAATCATTTGATCAGAAACTAACCAAATGAGAGACCAACAGTTTAGGCAAATCCTTTTATTTGAGAATGATTAAGAGTGTATAAGAAGGAGAGTGTTACAATTCAATCCCAAGATCTTTATTAAAATTTGATTTCACACATTTTACTGTTAATTGCTTGGTTATTACGTTCATCAATTCACTAAAATCCAAATCAACCTTTATTACCTGTTTTGTTCATAATACATTGATACGTATTCAATTTACAATTATAAATTTTGTTTCCAGTGGAGACGATACTCTACTTATTTTCTATATTACTTGAGGTCTCAGTACACTTGCTGAAACATCTAACAGTGGATAATAGTGGCAGTGAAGTTGAGTACACCATTCTAATGAGCAGTTATATGACTACAGGGCATGTAAGTGATACGGTGAGGATGTTTGAGACCACTTTGTTATTATTAAGACATTTCATTAATGATATATAATGTAGGTCGCACTATAATGCAAAATGCAAGCGTCCCTAATTTTAAAAAAAAAAATAATCTTTGATGTGGTGTCATAAATTAAATAAAATCAAAACAAAAAATTAAAAAACATCAAAAGGAAAAAAAAACACAACACATATTTTTTAACGTTCTTTGTTCTTCACATAATATCTTCACTCATGTTTTCACACTTAAAAATCGTCACTTTATCTTGCTCACACCATTCATGAAACCCACTCATCACACACATAAAATTAAGAATATTGAGGTGTTGGCATCAACAAGTGGCATGACAACACTTTACTTGGCTGTCAACGTTTCAAAAATAATGTTATTTAATTTTGTGCAAGTTCAAGTGTGATTTGTGAAGTTGAAATAGATATTTTTTTAAGCGATTCTCCCTCCTGTTATCTTCTCCTCCTGTGTGTGCTTTCTCCATTTTTGTTTTCGTTGGTTTTTCTCCATCTTTGGTGGTTCTTACTCTGTTTTAGCTCATTTATGTTGGATTATTGGTTGTTTTTTGTGGCCTTTCCAGCATTGGTGTGACAGTATGTGTTCGTGTAGTAGTTCTTTCTTCATTCGCGGCAGGTGTGTGTTGTTGGCGGTCCATATGTCGGCATGTTGGGGTGTTGGTGTTCTTTGGCAAGTTGGTTGTGGTAATGGAATCGTTATTGGAATAAATGTATGATTTTTATGGGTTTAGGTTGAGCATTTTACTTTTTGGGTGCAATGTGCATTTTTCTAGTTGGCATTGAGGGTATGGTTGTTGTTTTGACGTTGTTAATACCCGATTTTGTCTGGGTAAAATATACCAATAAAATTTTATTAATAATTAATTTATTCAATTTTTGTAGATGCTTTAATCACAAAAAAAAAGAAATAAATAAAATTGTTTTTAAATTAAATTAATTGAAGTTTCTTGGTAAAATAAAAGAAATGTTTTAAGAAAAATAATAATAATTGAATTTTTAAAGAATTAAAGGTTAATTGTTTTTTTTTTAAAAAGAAACTAATTAAAGAATTAAAAAATAATAAATAAAAATTGTTTGCCACGTGGCAAGCTAGGAGTGGAGAGCTTTTTGGGCCACGTGGCAGGCTATGAATAGAGAGTTTTGGTTTAGTGGAAGGATGGAAATTTGGTTGGCACATGAGAGAGAGAGGAGTCGGTGAAATTGCTTTTTACCTGAAACTGGGACTTTTCTGGTTGTTTTGCAGGTGAGGGGTTGGGTGCATACAGGTTTTACTCCCTTCACACACACACTCTGCATGCATATTTCCTGAGTGGGATCCTAAAACCCTGGATCTGAAAAAGCATAGAATTAGAGGGATTCAGTGATACTGGAATGGATGTACTTCCTACTCTAGTTTTCATGAGAATCCCAACCAGAGTCTGTTCTCTTATTGTCTGTTCATAAGCTAGTTGTTTAACGACAGCTTTGGATAAGATGATAATGAGGGTCATAGCTCTGGTGGCCTTTAAACCTTTAGGGATTAGGGAACTTACCTTGTGAGGAGGCATGTAAAGATCTTAGAACCCTAGGTGTTACGCTGCCAATTTATTTAGAGCACTAAGGGAGAAAAATCAGGAACTGCAACCACTCACCGGCATGACAAGACAGAATGTTTGCTAAGGAGAATGGAAAAGTGTGGAAATGAACTGTGTTTAATGTATACCATTCATGTTGTTTTCATGCATCATTATTTTGTTCTAAACAAAATTTTTGAAAATTGTACACCAGATCATGGAAATTCATCCTGGATTAGAGGTTGAGAAAGGACCGGAAGTTTCTGATTTGAAAAAGAAGTTAAAATGTGAACCGATACGGAATAATTTCTCTAATCTCCGGGAGCTGAGTAGGAAGCTGAAATCTATTCAGAAGGTAGCCTTTAGAAGAAAGTATGAGAATTTGCTAGGATTGCTGGAGCTGTATATAGAGATAGACATTGTCACTGCACTTGCTCAGTATTATGATTCATCTATGAGATGCTTCTTATTCCAAGACTTTCAGTTATTACCTACCATTGAGGAATATGAGCAAATCCTGGATCTGCCTTTGGATGGGGAAATCCCTTATAAGCACTGTGAGCAACATTCTTCTATTCCGACTATATCATCTATTACCAAAATTCCTCAAGACATGCTGAAGAGTCGGTTAATTTTTGTAAGAAACACTAGAGGATTTTCTCAGAGATTCTTGGAAGCGCATCTCCAACAGCTGAGCATAAAAGAAGATTGGGAGACATTCATAGATGTATTGGCTCTCATACTCTATGGAACCATATTGTTTCCTTATTCAAATGATTATGGAGTACGCCGCTATTGATATATTTGTGGCTGTGAGAACCAGATTTGAGAATCCCGTTACAGCAGTGTTAGCAGACACTTACCTAGCACTGGATTTGTGCTATGAAAGGAAGGTGAGAAAGATGCTTTGCTCGGTGCATGTTTTGTATGTCTGGCTGATGGCTCGGATAAACGAAAATATTCTTGGAGTCAGATGTCCGATAGAGCTTGTGACCCGTAAGAAGCTAGATAAGAGGACAAGAAAGGAGTGGGCTTTATTCGTTGCTAGTCTAAATCAAAAGAAGATCATATGGCAACCGTCATGGCAGCAAAGGTCGAAGCTCATATATAGTTGTGAGGGCTTCCCTAATGTGCCTCTTATAAGAATAAGAGGGTGCATTAGCTATAATCCAGTTCTACCTCAGAGGCAATTTGGCTACCCAATCAAAGGAGCGCCTACACCTGATGTCTTAGTACCATTTGTGTGTTATTATCAGGATGGATTTGTGAATGACACTTTACGTCAGATCCACAATGCTTGGAAGAATATATTATGTGCGGAAAAGGACACTAGATCATCGTCAGTTGACAGAGAAATCCCATATCAGCAGTGGCTACTAGACAGAGTAAGAGAAGTCAAGTTGCTTTATAAATTGACAGATCAGGAGCCTTTGGGAGAACCTGTGCTTAAGGAGCCTACACATGACACAAGATCTGAAGAAGTTCAGAAACTGAAAGAAGAGATCGAGTAGCTGAAGAGGAAGAATGATGTGCTGAATAATGACATGCAGAGCCTTCAGCATGAATATTTGAATGTTAAGGTAGACAATGAAAGGTTGATAAAGAAGCAGAAAGTTGATAAGGAATGCATTATGGGGATAACCCAGGAGTTAACTGCTACTAAGGCTGAATTGACTAGGAGAGCTAGAGAATGGGAAGCGACTATGCATGCTGAGCGCTAGGAGACCAGACAAGACAAACAAAAGATTATGGAAGAATTATATGACTTACAGGACAGGTTCCATAGCACAGAACCACGAATGAAGGAAATCATGTTAGAATATGAAGAGAAGCTGAAAGAGGAGCAGTGGCAGAAGCTGGAGGCCGAAGAGAGGCACCAGATAATGATGACCCAACTGGAGAACCACATTGCGGATCAGGAACGAGACATTATTCATTGGAAGACGTGTTTCTCACAGTTGGCTGCTTTAGCCAATGGAGCCATTGAAGATGTGCCTAGGATGCTGAGAGAGGCAGACTCATCTCTGATGTTCTTTAACTTCCCGGATTCTGTTCAGACTTTTCTTAATCATTGTAAATATTTAGTCGAGCATATGAAAGTTATAATTGCTCGTTCAAGAGATTGATTTTGTTTCATACTGGTTCGATACATTGTTTTATGATATCAGACAGTCTTTTTCCTATCAATACAAATACAGGTTCAATTTCCATGGATGTGTATGCAATTTTTACAATTATTGTTTAAACAACGTGCATATCATTCTTATTTTTTTTCATAGCATTCACTTCGTATTTTTATTTAATTTTCTCATAATAAAGACAGTGAAACATATAAAGACGACAAATATTCTGTGTCATCGCTACAGAACTCGTGCCAACAGCAAAAGAATGGACAGTGAAGTGCAAGAGAGCATGAAAGCTGACATTGACCAGCTGAAAGCTCAGATGGGTCAGATGTTCGAAATGATGGTGGCTGTAAAAGATGCGGTTACTGTCCGCAACGAAGAGGCTCAGTCTTCACGTCCCCCTTTACTTCAACACTGTAACCCTAATGGGGGGAATAGAAACACTCGTGAATCTCGTCCATATGGTATGCCTTTGGATTATGAGCCTAAATATGAAGAGTATGAAGAACAAGGAGATGTGCCAATGGGTAATGCTGCTAACCCCAAAGGTCAACCTGAAGCTACTCAAATGCCACTTTCTAGTCATATGGAGAAAGTGGTAATTGATAATCCCAAAGGTCAACCATGGGTTCTGCAAGTTCATGCTTGTGAAGCGTCTGTAATGAAGAATAATGTGAATGAAGGCATTCAAAGTATGATGTTTAATGTTGATATGACGAAAAGCAAGCTGGAAATATTAGAGGAGAGGCTTCGGATGATTGAAGGAGCCAGTGCTTGCGAGTTTGGAGATGCTGCTGGTTTATGTTTGGTACCAGATGTGGTGATACCCCCAAAGTTTAAGGTGTCAGAATTTGAGAAGTATAGGGGAGCTACTTGCCCAAAAAGCCATCTAGTCATGTACTGCAGGAAAATGGCTGCTCATGCTCATGATGAGAAGTTATTGATGCATTTCTTTCAGGAGAGTCTTACTGGGACAGCTTTAAACTGGTACATGCATTTGGAATCAGTTAAAATACAGATATGGAAAGATTTAGTCAATGCTTTCATAAAGCAGTACAAATACAATATGGACATGGCTCCCAATAGAATGCAGCTGCAAAGCCTGTTTAAGAAAAACACTGAGACCTTCAAAGAGTATGCCCAAAGATGGAGAGAATTGGCTGCTCAGGTTGAACCACCTTTCCATGAAAATGAAATGACTACCATGTTCATCGAAACATTGCAATCCCCATATTATGAACATGTGTTGGGAAATGTGTCTTCCAACTTTTCTGATATAGTTATTATCGGTGAAAGGGTTGAATACGGGCTTAAAAGTGGAAGGATAGCACAAAACCCATCCGCGGTTAACAATGCTAGAAAGCCCGGATTCAATAATAATAGGAAGAAAGAAGGAGAGGTGCAGGCAGCTTCAGCCGTGCCACATTAGGGAGGGTATCAAAACCAGTATCGGCCGAACTACAGACCATCACAGACTTATGTTGCGAATGCTGTGCCGAATTATCACTACAATGCCCCTCGGCCACAGACTGGGTATAGACCGCCAATGGCAGCTCATAATGCTTATCAACCCAATCCAGGGGTTCAGAATCATAATCAGACACCCAATCAAAACTTTGGTCAAAGGAGTAATCCAGGAGAGAGGGCGATGAAGTTCACTCCTTTGCCAATGACTTATGCAGAGTTACTACCTGACTTGGCTAAGAATGCACTGGTGGCTATATGCCCAGCAAAAATACTACAACCACCATACCCTAGATATTACGATGCAAATGCCAAGTGTGAATACCATAGCGGAGAAGTGGGTCATTCCACCGAAAACTGTCGTGCTCTCAAGTTCAAAGTGCAGTCCTTGATTGATTCTGGGTGGCTCACTTTCCAGGAACAGAAGCCAAGTGTGGACAAAAACCCTTTGTCTGGTCACTCGAATGCCACGGTTAATGTTGTAATGGATGAAGAAGAACCAAGTCTGGTTAGATGTGTAAATGAAATGAAAAAACCTATGAATGAGGTTTTCAAAGCGATTTGCCATGCTGGTTTATTCTCATATGAACATAGGCCGGAAAATAAATGTGGTTTCCATGCTAGCACCGAGCATTCTATTGATGAGTGTGCTGAATTCAAAAATTTTGTGCAAGACTTGATAGATAGACATATTCTACAAGTTACTCATCAAAGGAAAGAAGATGAAGTATTTTCTAGTGAAGAATGGGTTCCGCAAAGGCCTAAACCGTTGGTGATTCAATTTACTAGGCCTACCAATTCTATGCCCGCAGGAAGGCAACCCTTGGTGATTCAGACACCCGCTGCTTTCCCATACAAGAATGATAAAGTTGTTCCTTGGAAGTATGGTGTCAGTATTATCCAAGAGGAACAAAAAGATGAATCTGTTGAATCGAGCGAAGATGCTATTGACAATATATCTGGAATTGGGGGCATGACTAGGAGTGGTCGTTTGTTTACTCCACCTGTGTGAGAGGTGAGAAAAGCCTTGAAAAAATTAGAGAAGAAATGGTTGTAGAAAAGGCAAAGGCGTTGTTAAAAGGGAAAGTTGTGCAAGAAAACCCAGAGCTCGAGTTGAAAGAAAGAAAGGAGGTTACCGATGAGGATGCATATGAGTTCTTAAAGTTCATCCAACAAAGTGAGTACAAAGTAGTTGATCAATTGAACCGGATGCCTGCAAAGGTATCGTTGTTGAAGCTGTTGATGCACTCTGATTCTCATCGAAAATTGCTAATGAAGATTCTGAGTGGGACCCACGTTGATCAGAAAATTTCCTTGAATAAATTCGAAGGAATTGTTAGTCATATTACTGCTAACAATTATTTGACTTTTACTGAGAAAGAATTACCTTCAGAAGGTAGAGGGCATAATAAAGCTCTTCACATCTCAGTTAAATGCATGAATCATTTCATCTCACGAGTATTGATTGATAATGGTTCATCATTGAATGTGATGCCGAAAACCACCCTAAACAAGTTGCCAACCGAGGGGATTCATTTGTGCCCTAGCACTATGGTGGTCAGAGCTTTTGATGGGAGTAAGAGGGAAGTTGTGGGAGAAGTAGAGTTACCAGTCCAAGTTGGACCATGCACTTTTCAGGTTGTATTCCAAGTTATGGACATATCACCAGCCTACAGTTGCTTGCTGGGTAGGCCTTGGATACACACAGCTGAAGTAGTACCTTCAACTTTACATCAGAAACTGAAGTTTATAATTGATGACAAATTGATCATAGTTTCTGGAGAGGAGGACTTGCTGGTATGTGGGCCTACGCCTACTCCCTATATTGAAGCCGCGGAGGAAGCTCTTGAAACCTCTTTTCAAGCTCTGGAGATTGTCAGCAGGGCTTATATCGAACCTTTTAGGGTGAATCAACACTTGTCTAGTGCATCACTGATGGTGGCTAGAACCATGATGGAGAAGGGGTACAAATATGGCAATGGCTTGGGCAAAAATAATGATGGGTCTGTAAAGCCACTGAAGCTGGTTGAGAATAAAGGAAGGTATGGTTTGGGGTATAAACCTACCCAAGCAGATCGGAGAAGAAGAGTTGAAGAAATGAAAGAAAGAAGACAGGCTAGGATAGAGGGAAGAGAGCCAAAGATGAATGAAATTCCTCTATGCAGCCTAAATCAAAGCTTTTATAGTGCTGGGTGGATAGATCTTGATCAGGTGGCAGCAATTGAACAGGAGCTGGAGGATGGAGGCTCAAATTTTGTATATCCTTGCCTTCCAGATGAGCAGATTGGCAACTGGAAGTCTGTAGAGATACCAATGGTGTATACATAGGAAAAAATGTAATAGAAAAAGAAACTTTTGTTTAGTTTTAAACATTTTCTTTTACAGTGTAATACTTTTTCTTGGCTTTAACGCTATTTCAGTAATAAAAGTTGAGTTTTCATTCAAATTTTTGTCTGGTCTATTTATTATTTTTAAAATTGAATAATGCAGATACGATGATGCCTGTTTTGAAAATAATCATTCCAATATTTCATTTCCAAATTTTACGGACCCTGATGATAATATGGAAAATGATGAATATGATGAAAATTGTGAACCCTCTCCGGAGTTGTTGAGATTAGTTGAACAAGAGGCGAGAGAAATTAAACCGCACCAAGAATAAGTTGAAATGGTTAATTTGGAAGATGAAGGGGAAGAAAAGAATGTTAAAATTGGAGCTGGTCTAACAAAAGAAATGAAACTGCAGCTATATACCCTTCTGAAAGAGTTTAAAGATATATTTGCTTGGTCATACAAAGATATGCCTGGTTTAGATCTTGAAATTGTACAGCATCGATTGCCACTCAAATCGGAATGTCATCCGATTAAGCAAAAATTGAGTAGAATGAAGCCGGAGGTGTCTCTGAAAATAAAAGAAGAGGTTGAAAAGCAGTTTAACGTCGGATTCTTAGCTGTGGCACAATATCCTCAATGGGTAGCTAATGTTGTTCCTGTTCCGAAGAAAGATGGGAAAGTTAGGATGTGTGTATATTATAGAGACCTAAATAGGGCTAGCCCTAAAGATGATTTTCCACCACATATTGACACATTAGTGGACAACACTGCTACATCAACATTATATTCATTCATGGATGGTTTCTCGGGATATAACCAGATCAAGATGACGCCTGAAGATATTGAGAAAACTACTTTCATCACTTTGTGGGGCACATTCTGTTACAAAGTAATGTCATTTGGATTGAAGAATGCTGGGGCAATGGTGACTCTCTTTCACGATATGATGCATAAAGAAATTGAAGTTTATGTTGATGATATGATAGCTAAATCGGCATCGGAAGAAGAACACCTTGTTAATCTGAAAAAGTTGTTTGAGAGGTTGAGAAAATATAAATTACGGTTGAATCCGTCTAAATGCACTTTTGGGGTGCGATCTGGAAAGCTTCTAGGTTTTATTGTGAGTCAGAAAGGAATAGAAGTTGATCCAGATAAAGTACGTGCTATTCTTGAAATGCCGCATCCGGTCACGGAAAAAGAAGTTCGAGGTTTTCTGGGAAGATTAAATTACATTGCCAGATTTATTTTCCAGTTAACCGCCACTTGTGAGCCAATTTTCAAACTATTACGAAAGAATCAAGCGGTAAAATGGAATGAAGACTGTCAGATAGCATTCGACAAGATTAAACAATATTTAAGAGAACCTCCAATACTGCGTCCGCCAGTTCCTGGAAGGCCTCTTATTCTTTATCTGACAGTATTAGACGGATCAATGGGTTGTGTTTTGGGACAACAAGATGAAACGGGAAAGAAAGAACACGCAGTATATTATTTGAGCAAGAAATTTACTGATTGTGAACAAAGATATTCCGCACTAGAGAAAACCTGTTGTGCACTAGCCTGGGCAGCAAATCGGTTGAGGCAGTATATGCTTAGTCAAACAACATGGTTAATATCTAAAATGGATCCAATCAAGTACATTTTTGAAAAGCCTGCTTTGACTGGAAGAATAGCTCGTTGGCAGATGTTACTATCAGAATTTGATATTTTGTATGTCACGCAAAAAGCTATTAAAGGCAGTGCTTTGGCCGAATTTCTAGCTCATCAACCTATAAATGATTATCAACCCATGCAACCTGAGTTCCCAGATGAAGATATTATGGCCCTGTTTGCCACAGAAGATGACGAGGATGATGAAAGAAAGTGGATTTTATTCTTTGACGGAGCTTCCAATGCATTAGGACATGGTATAGGGGCAGTGTTGATTTCCCCAGAAAAACAATATATACCAATGACCGCAAGGTTATGCTTTGAATGCACGAATAACATAGCAGAATATGAAGCATGTGTTATGGGGATCCGAGCAGCCATCGAAATGAAAATAGAGCGTTTAAATGTATATGGTGATTCAGCACTGGTGATTCATCAAGTAAAAGGAGAATGGGAAACTCGAGATCACAAATTGATTCCTTATAAAGCATATATCAAGGGATTGATTGAACACTTTGAAGAAATAGAGTTTCATCATATTGTAAGAGATGATAATCAGTTAGCTGACGCTCTAGCTACTTTGTCATCCATGTTTGTAGTTAGTCAGGAGAAAGAACTACCGTTGATTAAAATGCAAAGTTATGAGAGTCCGGTATACTGCAATTTTATCGAAGAAGAAGTAGATGGCAAGCCATGGTACTTTGACATAAAGCGATATCTCCAGAGTCGAGAATACCCAGATTCAGCCTCAGGGAATGATAAAAGAATGTTAAGAAAATTAGCCTCCAGTTTCATCTTGGATGGTGATGTACTATATAAACGGAATCATGACATGATGCTTCTCCGTTGTGTGGATGCTAAAGAGGCTGAGCTAATATTGCAAGAAATACATGAAGGAACCTTCGGAACTCATATGAATGGTCATTCTATGGCTAGAAAGATTCTCAGAGCTGGATACTTTTGGATGACAATGGAAAATGATTGTTGTAAACATGTGAGAAAGTGTCAGAAATGTCAAATATATGCTGATAACATTAATGTGTCACCTACTGCATTGAATGTTTTATCTGCACCATGGCCTTTCTCCATGTGGGGCATAGATGTTATTGGAGCTATTGAACCAAAGGCATCGAATGGACACCGCTTTATATTAGTGGCCATTGACTACTTCACAAAATGGGTTAAGGCTACTTCGTACTCAAACGTGACTAGGAAGGTGGTGACAAAATTCATAAGGAAAGAGCTGATTTACAGATATGGAATTCCTGAAAGAATCATCACTGATAATGCCACTAACTTGAATAACCAAATGATGAATGAGCTTTGTGAAGAGTTTAAGATCAAGCATCACAATTCTTCCCCTTATCGTCCCAAGATGAACGGAGCGGTTGAGGCGGCTAACAAAAATATAAAGAAAATAATTCAAAAAATGGTAGTAACTTATAAAGATTGGCATGAAATGTTGCCATTTGCTCTTCATGGCTATCGGACATCAGTGAGAACATCAACAGGAGCAACTCCTTTCCCATTGGTTTACGGAATGGAAGCAGTATTACCATTTGAAGTCGAAATTCCTTCTCTCAGAGTATTGATGGAGTCTAAGTTGGAAGAAGCTGAATGGGTGAAAGCGAGGCATACCAACTCAATCTTATTGAAGAGAAGAGGCTAGCCGCTGTGTGTCATGGACAGTTATACCAAAAAAGAATGAAAAAGGCATTTGATAAGAAAGTTCGCCCGCGAGAATTTCACGAAGGAGATCTGGTAGTTAAAAAGATCATATCAGTTCAGAAGGGATCATCGCGGTAAATGGATGCCTAACTATGAAGGTCTATATGTGGTAAAGAAAGCTTTCTCTGGAGGGGCACTAATTCTCACAAGGATGGATGGGGAAGAGTTACCATTGTCGGTCAACTCTGACACAGTTAAAAAATTCTATGCATAATGTGATTTCATAATTTGAGGAATGTAATATTTGGAAACATGGAATGATATTGGAATTGTATCTGTATATTTCTTTTGATGAAATAAAATTTGCTTTGAATTCTCACTTATATATTCTTGTTGAAGTAAAGAAAAAGTATACAGCATGGATTGACTACACGACTTCTCGAATTCTAAAAGATGTCACAGAATAAATAAAAAAAAAAGAAAAAATTGCTCAATAAATCATGTTTATGGGATCATTGAATTTATTGAATAGCAAAATAAAATAAAAATAATAAAAAGGGTTTTGGCATGGTTTTAAAGTTTGGCAAGGAAAGAGGAACTAATTGACCTTTATCAGACGGAACATATTTGCATGAATATGTCTTAAAAACCTCTTTGAGCCTTCTTGTACCCAGACTAAAAGAGAAAGGATTTGTCTCAGTAATTCCTAATGTTGCTTATCAAAGTTATGAATAAAACATCACAATGGGGCAATCAGGTGAAGATTTCGTACGGATAATTTCAATCTCCTCTCTTCAAAGGCATTCGAAAATAATAAAAATAATAAAGAGTCCGTTAGATTGAAAGCCCGCCAAGGGAAATCTAAGCAAAAGATAGGACAATAAAAGGAAAGAAAATGAAAAAGTTATAAGTGTTAAAAGTCACTGAAATTTGTTGCAGGAGTTAATCTCTCTGAAAATCAAGTAATCAAGACTCGAAATCATATATGGCCATGTTTCTCTATCCCAAATAATTAATAAAATTTCCGTTGTACCCTCTTTGAGCCCAAAGTAAAATTTCTTTCAAAAACACCCCAAACAAAATCATTAGCAAGCTGAAATTCAGTTTATAGCACATGTCAAAATCTTCTCAAGAAGAAATATCAAGGAAAGAAAAAGAAAGAAGGAAAGAAAATTCAAAAGGAAAAGTATGGTATCAAATCAAAGATGATATTTACAAGTAACAGAATGTTCGTAATAGGAGAAGAAAAATAACAATGGCAGAAAATGATCTCAGCAAAGCTTGAACTGTCTTTCATAAAATCAAGTTGATGATTTTGTTACAAAATAATAAAAAACCCACACATAATCTTTTGAGCCTTTATACCTTTTCTTTCAAAACCCTTTAAAACCCTTGGCCACATTACAAGCCACTTAAAGTCCACATAGATCGAAGAATGATTGCAGCGATTTCCACGAAGAATAACCCTGCAACAGAGGACTGTGACTGCCAATATGAGTCAAAAGAAGTGAAAAAGAAAAAAAAAGTAAAAAAAATCTGAGTGCCTTTGGTAGGAGGGTGATACCCATTTGACAACTGAACAAGAGTGAAATATCGTTAAAGAAATATCAACACTGGGGCAACCTTTCTCTATTCGAATCTTCGTCATTATTTCTCTCTGTTCACGGCCGAATTATTCTTTCGGTTTAATTTTATGTCACTCATACTTCAAAACTGGGGCATTACTACTCAATCGCTCTGTATTCATTCACCTCTTGGAAGATACAGTTTTCTTCATATGATTTGCGTCGCCTCGATTTTTTCACTAAATTCATTTCTCTTCATCTAACCCAACAAAGTAAACCATCCCTTTGAACCCAACTTCTCATACTTCAAAACTAAAAAACTGGGACACTGTCCTTTGCAGTTTGAGGTAATGTCATTTGGACTCTCCTCAGTGGATCATAAAACCTTGTTTACCATTTTTATTGTTTAACTACCAATTTAAGTACATGTACAGCAAAATGTAATGAATGGTGGAGTCAATAAAATCTTAATTTCACTTGTTAGGCTTTAGATTTGCCAAAAATTATTGAAAAAAATCCAGATCAAAACAAAAGAAAATTTTTCTGACTTAATAAATTCAATGATTACTAAAAAAGCATTTGATTTATAGCAAAAGCAAAAAAAATGATGATGAAAAAAATCAATCAAATCAAAATTTTGACACATTAAAGCACACATATTCATTCATACATGCATTCATACATGCATACATTCAAACAATCAGAAATTTCAAGTTTTCACGCATTCATACATGCATACATTCAAACAATCAGAAATTTCAAGTTTTCATGCATTCATACATGCATACATTCAAACAATCAGAAATTCAAAGTTTTCATGCATTTTCACATGCATACATTCAAGCAATCAACAATTCAAAGTCTTCATGCATTCATACATGCATTTTCGATGTTGATCAAATTAGCCAAAGTTGTTTTCTCCAAAGATAGAAGACCCTCTCGATACAAGGTCTGGAGTGTAGATACGGTGATCCTCTCGATACAAGATTCCGTTCTCATGATCTTAGGTTTGACCTGCTGGTACGAAGTTAACCTTAGGTCTGCAATGATGATCCGTGATCCTCTCAATATAAAATCCGGCCTCACATTTAGTTTCTCAGCATTAGTGATCCTTGATCCTCTCGATACAAGATCCGGTCTCACATTTAGTTTCTCAGTATTAGTGATCCGTGATCCTCTCGATACAAGATCCGGTCTCACATTTAGTTTCTCAGCAGTAGTGATCTGTAATCCTCTCGATACAAGATCCGGTCTCACATTTAGTTTCTCAGCATTAGTGATCCGTGATCCTCTCGATACAAGATCCGGTCTCACATTTAGTTTCTCAGCAATAGTGATCCGTAATCCTCTCGATACAAGATCCAGTTTCACATTGTATTTTTCGGCTGTGATGATTCGTAGCCCTCTCGTCCTAAAAAGGTCAAGGTTATGCGTCATTTTTTTTTTGGTTTCTTTTTAAGTTTTAAGCTTCAGAAAATATTTTCATCGCGGACAAAATCAGTTATTTCTATCTTTACTTATCTTTTACTTTAAAAGCTTGGAAATTTCAATTTTCAAAGTTATTAAGTAAAAGTTAAGTAAAGATGGGCAGCTGTTAATATCCGATTTTGTCCGGGTAAAATATACCGATAAAATTTTTATTAATAATTAATTTATTCAATTTTTGTAGATGCTTTAATCACAAAAAAAAAAAGAAATAAATAAAATTGTTTTTAAATTAAATTAATTGAAGTTTCTTGGTAAAATAAAAGAAATGTTTTAAGAAAAATAATAATAATTGAATTTTTAAAGAATTAAAGGTTACTTGTTTTTTTAAAAAAAAAGAAACTAATTAAAGAATTAAAAAATAATAAATAAAATTGCTTGCCACGTGGCAAGCTAGGAGTGGAGAGCTTTTTGGGCCACATGACAGTCTATGAATGGAGAGTTTTGGTTTAGTGGAAGGATGGAAATTTGGTTGGCACATGAGAGAGAGAGGAGAAAATGGCAATTAGTTAAAGGTGGTAAAAAAGTGGCTAAGGGGGGGGAGGATACGAAAAGGAGAAATTAGATTGAGAAGTTTTTGGGAGTGGATTGAGAAGTTTTTGGAAGAGGAAGAAGTTGGAAAGTTTGGCAACGGAAGGTGAAGAAAAAGGCCTAAGATCCTCGAGAAGAGAGGTTGGTGTTACTGGTTGTGTTGCTGGCAGTACCTGAAACTGGCGCCTAGACCAACCAGGCAACCTTGACTTCTCTGTTACATTCTCTCAAAAATAGATTTAAATACCTATTAGTGCTGGTTTTCCGAATCAGCATCTTCCTCTATCGCTTCCTCGTCACCTTGCCTCCGCAACGGTCAAAGAAACCACCCCCTTGCACCGTGAACCACTATCCTAACCGTGAGCCTCCCTACCACTCACTATGAGGCTATCGTGGAAGTTCCAGGGTAATGAAAATGGTGAGCAGTACAACGCACAAATCATGATAGCGAAGGTGCCCATTACTATACTGAACCAGCCTTTTTGCCTCCACCATCATTGTCACACTCACGGCAGCCACCATCGTCGACCGTGGCGTCGCCGTCGGCGACGCCCACGGCCGCCACCACCTTTTGCCTGCACTGTGTCTCCAAGAACAGCACCCAAATCCTGCCTGCACCTTAACATCCCTCAATCCCCAAATTACCCTTGTTATCAGTTGGGTGAGATTTGCCACCTGCACCCCATATTTGCGCTTGCACGCCCCACTCTCAACAATTTCAAAACTGCCCCAACTATAAGTTTTTTTTTTAGTGAGGATTACTCATTACACCCCCATGTTTGCGCTGCACCCCCATTCTTACCATACCCAAAATACCCTCAGTAGTTAAGTGGATTCTCTTATTATTGGAATTACTCGCTGCACCCCCATTAATTAATAACTGCACATACTAATATTCTGAAATACAAAATTGCCCCTAATTTCGTCTAAAAGCTTTAGGATTTTAACATGGGGTTATTTCCTTTAAAACTTATTTCTCAAATAAAATTTGTTTTAATAAATTTTAATTCAAAATGACCATTCGCGTCATGCGGGATTCCCTTTTAAAATAATAAAATAATATAAAATTCTTAAGTTCCAAATGACCATTCGCGTCATGCGGGATTTCCTTTTAAAAAAACAAAAAAAAATAAAATAATAATAATTCTTAATTTAAGTTCTAAATGACTGTACGCGTCATGCGAAACTTAATTTAAGGAGTTTTAATTTTAATTTGAACTATCAAAAGGCCGCACGCGTCTATGATATTCTGAAATGAAATTCAATTTTCAAAAATAATAAAAATATATAAAGTTTTAAAAAAATAATAATGTCAAATTCTCAAAATAACTCAACTGTCTTTTAGAACTACGTTATCCCTGATTCTTCACCCGTATGGATGTCGATACGTAGGAGCAAGGTCAATCCTTGTCGGGTCCTTTAATTTAAAAAATTTTATTTTGTTATTATTTATCTTTTGCTTTTGGGAAAATAAACATTTATTAAACCACATTTGATTTTGCTAATTTGATTTAAGGTACTGTCTTAGGACAGGCGCTGAGGGGTGCTAATACCTTCCCCACGCGTAACCGGCTCCTGAACTCTTTTCTGTTTCGCAGACCATTTGCTTTTCCATTTTCGTGGTTTTTCCATAGTTTTCTATAAATAACTATGGTGGCGACTCCATCTCTTTATTTTCACAATTTTTCCTGTACTTTTTTGGATCGTCGTCTCCCGTCTTGATTCCAGTCGCGACAAATGTGATTGTTTGTGGTATGATTGGTTTATAAAGCACAACAATAGTTTTTAATACATTGAATTTGTATATAACAATCCTTTATCCATGTTTATTTTGTAATTTAGGGTTTAGGTTAAAAAGGGAAAGAAATTTCATTGTATTATATGTTAGTTGTTGTTGTAATGTGGGTTTTGTTATTGGTTGTCGTGATTGGTGTGTGGGTTTATATTTTTGGTTTGGGGGATTTTAGAGTTAGTTAAGATTTAGCTTTTGGTTATGTGTGGTTGGGTTTTGGTTGTATGTGGTTGGGTTGTTGGTTGGGTGTGGTTGAGTTTGACTAAGCTAAAAGAATAGACATGTGAATTTTTCATTACGAGACGACCGAATCACGCAAAAACCAAAGAACAGATAGCACCCACACTGAAAAAATAGAGGGGAAGTCATTGACAACAAAAAAATATATAGAAAGTCACTAGTATCGAAAAGAATGGAGGGGAACCGAGAGGATGTCACCCACAACAAACAAAATAGAGCGCAAGTCCATATCGTACAAACCCTAAACAAAAATAAATATAATTAATAATATGATAAAAAATATTTAGAACATATGATAAAAAAAACTTTAAAATATGATAAAGAAGAATGTTACAAGTTGTATTTAATAGATTATTGTTAATAAATAATTTTGTCCAAGTAAATATTTTTTTATAAAAGAAAAATGCATATTTAATTAATTTATATAAAAAAAAGTTTAAAATAATAAAAATCAAATATAAAATTGTTGAATAATAAATTTGTGTTTACAAATATTTCAAAATAAAAAATATTGCTTAATTTCTTTTATAAGAAAAATTCAATAGAAAAATATGTTAACCCATTTATTACTCATCCTAATTCTCGTTGTTGTTTCTTGAAGTATACAAATTGGCCTACACTATATAAATTTTTAAAATGATAGAAATATTTTTAGTATTTTCATTGTAAAATCAAGGTGCAATCTTTTGGTTTATTTATCTTATCAAAACATTCTCTCCTCTTTTAAGCACGCATTTTCCATCATTATACTCCTCTATATGAGTGCAATCTCCAATGCCTCTGTCTTTTGCTCTATTATGTGTTTCGACACGATGGCTATTAACGCCATGCTCAACGCATCTATGAACCTCGATGACGTGAAGGTGTTTTTGTAGGAGTTTGATGAAATGCCACAGTTTATTATTGTGTCTGATACGCTGAGTTATAATATTATGATGAAATTGTGTTGTAGGATTGGTAGAAATTTTTTACTTTTGTTTGTTTTTGTTAGCACCAGTGGATAACTAATTGTATTTGATGAAGCCAACCATGTGTGAAGAAGTTCAAGACCTATGATCATATGTGGAATGCATGAAGATTCATGAAGATTTGAAGCTTGGTCTAGAACTTAGGAATGTGGTTGAGGCAAGTATGATTCAACTTAGCATGATGTGC
>Ga0209489_105404_pt1 | contig 22168 bp, 13 predicted proteins | sample SiratrowhiteBW_FD_187527 | JGI IMG/M metagenome (GOLD analysis project Ga0209489, IMG submission 187527) | Root nodule microbial communities of legume samples collected from California, USA - Siratro white BW (SPAdes) (version 2) | ecosystem: Host-associated > Plants > Roots > Nodule | place...
TCTCCATGAGCATGGCCCAATGGTCATAATGACCATCAAACCGTGGAATTGCTGGCTGAACAAAGCTGCTGTTCTCTGTAGCCATAATTCTCTGAATTTTTTCTCTTTTATGAATCTCTTGCTCTTGCTATTTTCTTAAGAAACTGCAGTTTCTTATCAGGCCTCTGTGACGAGGCTCTGATACCAGATGTTGGATCTCAGAATAAATTTGCAAGTTTAAACTGAAAAGCATATATTGAATTGCAAAAGCAAGGCTTTATACAAGTATGTTACAAGGAAAATAACAGAAACAAGCTCCACGTTTACAGTTCCTAACAACGTGGTGAGTGGGTCTAAGACCAATTCAAACAAACAGATTGTCCTACAAACCAGGACATTATTAACAGAGTAAATAACCAACTAAGCAACAATAAAAAAAAATCCTAACAGTTCTAATACTTCAACAATTGAGCACTGTTTTAGGCTTCAATCTACTTCACTTAATGTAGTTTACTATAAAGTCTAAATTACTATGAAAAAAATTAGGTTTCTTTTGTGAAGCAAGTGCAATCCACAATTATGCATAAAGTATCCCAATCAAGTAATGCTGTGAATTGTAATGGGATATTGATTTGTATTTTTTGTTAGAAAAATACAATCTTATCCACTTTAAAAGCAGTTTGCCGTAAAAAAAATCTTACAAGTTGAAGCTACAGTTTTATCCCAACTTGTGATTATACTAGTTCTTTGAGCATGCTTCATTTCAAGTTTCATATAGAAAACGATCATTTACCAAACACAGTTTTTCCAACTCAGAAACCCTTATTCAACATGACTGTAGTTATGAACACCAAAAGGCAATTAGTTTTTTGATTTTTTTTTTTTTATAAACATGAAAAGGTAAAGATGAAAACTTGTATAACACGGTTATCTATTTTTCTATGAACTCCGCATAATTATGAATATCGCAAAATTTCTCTATAAATGCCCTATAATAATCTTGAACAGGTACATTGAATTTTTAATTAAGATAGTGCTATACAAGAATGATAAGTTATCTCAGCCTAAAGTTTAGTTGAACGAATAATTTTATTATAAAGTTTCTAAAAGGTGAAAATAACTTTTATGACATGAAAAGCTGTTTTCTCAAAGAATATATTAAAAGAATCTGATGGGCCTTCCAAAGTCACGAATGAGTGAGTGAAAATTGGACGCATTCTTCTTGCACCTCCATTGTTTCTCCCTGCACCTCCACAGACTCAGCCCATTTAGAGCCCCCAAAGAGAGAAAAGGCAACAACATTGCTTGAATTTGAAAATTTCGATTTTTCACGTCACGTGAGTGACCCAGATAAATCGCAACAAAACGAAGAAACAACCTCAGCCTGATGCCTGAAACCGACATCATAGCTCACGTCCATGGTTATGAAGACGAACCTGCTGTTCTTTCTTCTCCTTTTTGCTTCCACAATTCCCTCTTCTCTTGCCAAGGGTTCCTCGCAGCAAACCCTTATTTCTTCAGGTCTTCTTTGCATCCCAAACCATGCTAATTGCTTTTATGTTTTTATTTTATTTTAGTAATTTGTGTTGATTTGAATTAACTCGCTTACATTGCGTTATTTGAGTTAATTTGGCTACATTAGAAATTAAGTTGTGATAACTATATTTAAGGTTAGGAACTTTTTTTTAATGAAATTTTTTAGTTGTTATAATTATTCTGTTTATTTTTATTTCAATTGCCTGCGTTAGAAGTTTGAAGTGAAAAGTTTCAACTTTGGGGCGGGCTCAGAATTTACATGTTGTCATTAGTAGCTTGATAACGTCTGCCGTTTAGTTTGAAAGGTATAATTTTGAATTTGAAGTTTCTAACTGCATGATTTTGTCGGTGTTAGAAGAATTCGACGGCTTTAGTAATACAAACCATACAAGGCATTTGTTAGAGGATGAATCTCAGGCTCATACAAGGTAAATCATATTGGATATTCTACTGGATATAGCTATGATGTAGTTATTACTATGTTTTGTTATGCTTTTCAGGTGATTTAATTTTTAATGTTTGTTATTTATTTATTATTTTATTTACCAGTGTTGAAGGATATATGTCCAACGATGAGCTTGAAAGGGCCATCAAAGAATTTGGACAAAGATGCAGCAATATTTCCAGGATATACAGGTGATTCCTTATATTGGTACAGATCTCAATTGTCTATCTTAAAGTTATGCCTCAACTAAGGTCATTGGAGTTTAATGTTCATTAATACCTCCATTTACGAATTAATGAGCTTCTTAAAAAGTCTGCTCTTCTTGGAATTGCTCAACTGACTTGCAGTTTGTTTCTCTCTTTGAGGGATTCTTGGAATGGGCTATCAGTATTGGGAATAGTGTAAATGGATTTCCACTGGTAATTTCTTTTTCGTTTTGGAATTCATTTATAACTTACAGTTGAATCTAAACAAGTTTCATATTACTGATTGTTATCGCTTTTTTGTTTTCCTTCATTCCATATAGTTGGTGATAGAGATTTCTGACAAGCCAGGAGAAGAAGAGGCTGAACCTGCATTTAAGGTGAGTGTTTGCCACCCAATACCAGGAAGCAACTAGTTTATGGTATTATTTTATTTCAATTTTGCTGCTTTTGACGGGGACATATTACAAACATTTAAAACTTTTAAAGTAAGAATATGATGATACAAAGAATAGTAGATTGAAATAAGTTTTTCACTCATTTTAATCCTTTTGATTCCCAACTTTATTCAATGGTTATTACTTAGAAATTCTTGTTCATCAGTTCTCCTATCCGTCTCATATGGGATACTTGTCTTGATATTCCAAAATTGTCTTGTTCTTTATTAGGAGCACTAATGCATTTTGCCTTCATCAATTTACTAAACTGGCAGAAGTTTTTTGGGGTAAGTGATTAAATGATTAAAGGATTTGAAGTCTAAAAGAAATCATTTATTTGAAAGTGTGTAGAAGACATTTGTCATAAGAATCCCACTCCATGTTCGATGCCTTTCTAAAATAATTATCTCAGCTAATAAAATGCAAAATAATATTGGGAGGGACTATTCAATTATTATTTTTTTTTTTCTGGGACTTTTACACTTTTGCATATAAGGTTTAACAAAATGTTGTTGCTTTTTCTCTCAATAAATTATTCTTCGTTGTTTTTTTTTTTAACTGATATATGGAATAGTAATGTTTCCATTTTTTCCTATTATTTTGTGCTCTAGTTCATATGTATACTTCTTCTTTGTTAATTAAATCTCTGTGGAACATTCTGTAGTCTTGTATTCAGCAACTCTGACCAAAATTATGCTGATGCAGTATATTGGAAATGTGCACGGTGATGAACCTGTGGGACGCGAGCTTCTTATGTTTTTGGCCAATTGGTTATGTGATAACTATTTGAAAGATCCTTTGGTATTTTTCTTTCCTTTATTTCCAGAGATATAATCTGATATCTTTCCTGTGTTTCACTTTGATGTGCATGATAGATATGTGCCTTGCTGTTATATTGCTGATACTGTCAGAATCACAAAAACTACATAAGAAATAGTTAGGAATACTGTTTGGGAAAAAGTTATCTGAACTTTTACGATAGATAAATCCGTGACATCCTCGATATTGCTGTAAATTGTGGAAAAATTCTGCAACTTTGCAGTCACATTGACTGCAAACTTTGACATTGTGGCAAAAATTATGGTTGCATACTTTTATTTAAAACCTTGGTTGCAAATTGGATAATTATTGTTGTGCACACAAACTCTAGGGACTGGCCAAGAGGAAGTTATTCTACAGCCCATAACAATTCCTTCTTTTTTTACCGTTATTGAATCTTTTATAATGAAAAAAATAGAAGGAAAATCATCAAATAAGGCTTTTCCATCCTGCTGTATAGTCAGATGAGTGAATGTTAAAAGACTATTCATGTTACTTATTCATTCAATTTGTAAATATGAACCATATTTTCTATGTATTGGAATTTAATTAAATCGCTTAGTGTTCATATCTTGCATTGTGTCAGTGACATTGATCATTATTTTATGATTTTTTATTATTCGATTTTTACTTTTACATTGTCCGACTTTTAGTGAAATGTTTCAGGCGAAATTGATTGTGGAGAATGTGCATCTTCATTTGCTTCCATCAATGAATCCTGATGGTTTTAGTTTAAGAAAGCGTGGCAATGCTAATAATATTGATTTGAATCGGGATTTTCCTGACCAGGTATATATGTTTTTTAATTCTAATAGTAACTGTAATGTATACAATATGTTGATGAAATTGGTTGAAGTTCACTGTTGCTATGAAATAAAATTCTAATATTAGAATCAATATTGATGTTTTCATGTTGAATGAGAATTTACTATTAGAACCATGTGCTTTTACTTTCTGGATGTGCATGTATACATATTTTTACCTTTTATTTGCATTTAATTTAAATTTAAAGTTACAATTAGTATATCAAATTATTTGTTAAAATTACTGCTATTTCTTGCTAAATATATCTGAACATTATCCTACAATGTTTCAATTTAAAAAAACAGTTTGTTTTTACAAATGATGATGAGGATTCCCGGCAGCCTGAGACAAGAGCAATAATGAATTGGTTGAGAGATATACAATTCACAGCATCTGCCACTTTGCATGGGGTATTAATTCTTTGGATTCACATAATATCTTGTTTGCTTGATTTATTAATCTATTAATTTTTGTGATGTGTACTCTGGACTAAACTGTTTATTTCCAGTTTTTCTTGCATTTATGGGGATCCTTCTATACATCAAGAAATTACATCCTAGGTTTCTTTCTGTAATATTTCAATTTCCTTCATTAGATATACATACTACTAAGCAGAATTATAAGGGTTTGGTTAATGGCAATAAGATAAATTTGTCAAAAGTCATTGAAAACTGGTGTTCATTTCTTCCCTGACATTCACTTTATTTTCATTCTATGGTTGAAAAGGCCAACCTATGTGAAATCGCCCTGAATTGTTGATATTAAAGAATTGATTATGGCTTTTCTCTATTAGTATTTTTCATGTATGCAGACTTGGTTCATTAATGGTGTCTTTTTTTTAAACCTCAGGGTGCTCTTGTTGCAAATTATCCGTGGGATGGTTCTGATGATAAAAGGTCGTAAAATACTTCGGTGTTTTAATTCCTTGCTATTTAATTTGCATTTTGTGTCTACTTTGCAACTCATTATGTGTTTCCTATTTCATAATAAAGGCTATTTCAGTAGCTCACCATTTTTCTTCTGAAAGGAAAACTTTACCTCAACTTTAAGACTTGCAGTGTCGTATGGAGCTGAATGTTGGATGGTAAAAAAGTCAGTAAGAGAAAAAGTCAATATAGCAGATACAATATTACTGCATCGGATGAGTGGACATACTAGACAAATAGGATAAGAATATAAATGCACTAAAGAAAAAGTAGAAGTAAATTGTAGAAAAGATGTTAGAAGCATGCCTTAGTTTGGGCATGTGTGAAGAAGACTAGTAGAAGCTGACAATAAGGGGAGTAAATCAGATGGAAGATAGCCCTATTGTTAGAGTTAAAGGGAAACCAAGAAAAACTATAGATGAAATTATTAAGAAATTATTCAGACCATCTTCAGTGCATTAATTTAGAGATGTATAATGACATGCTTCCAATTGCGTTGAATTTGTCTATTGATATGAATAAATTACAGGACAAAGTACTATGGGTGTCCAGATGATGATGCATTTCGGTTCATGGCAAGCGTCTACAGTCATTCTCATTACAACATGTCTTCAAGCAAGGAATTTATCGGTGGAATTACAAATGGAGCAGCATGGTATTGTTTTCTGAATGTATTGTTTTGTAGTTCATTACTGAAATATGTTTCCTTTTAATGTGTGCACAATTTGCAAATGGTACTCACTCCAGGTACCCTCTATATGGAGGAATGCAAGATTGGAACTATATACATGCTGGCTGTTTTGAGTTGACCTTGGAAGTTAGCGATAATAAATGGCCTAATGCTACTGAGGTTAGTTCTAACTTTTAATTCCGAGCAGTCTTTACAATTACAGAAGTATATGCGGAATAGGACAAAATAATTTAGACAAATTACACTTTGACCTTCCTTGATAAATATAAATGCAAAAGAATCGGGGAAGTCTTTGTTAATGGGAAGAGTATGTGGCAATATGTTGTTATAAATTAAGAGAGGTTTGTTTAAGGTGAAAAAAATGGTGGTATTGAGTGCAACTATATTAAACCTTGGGGTGTAAAAGTAATTTTTCCCAAATAATTATCATAAGAGAACACAAAAAAGGGAAGAAAATCATAACTCATAGGAATAGTGGTCTAACCAAGAACCCCCAGAGAAGCTTGGGAATTCTGACATTATTCAATCATTCAATTTGAAGATTTGATTGTTAAAACAAGTAGGATAAGAGAATATGTTTCTAGCTGACATTTTCCTTTGGATCTGTCTGATGCCTTAGCAATACAACTGGCTACTGTTCATCCAGTTTTAATATTTTTACCCAGATCTTACCTTCTCCATCATTAAAAATAATTCTCTAGTTTTAATGGTTATGTTTTTTCTCCTCTTCCATTTACATAGACGTTGGACTTGAACTATTGTAACACGTCATTTTTTTCAGTTTCTTTTCATTGCACTGTTTTCATTTTGTTCTTGGCCTACGTAAGCACAAGAATGAGATACTGGTAGGAATATAGAAGTAATGACCACAAGGCACTAGATTCACGTTGAGAGTGTAGTGGTTAAAAGGAATATTATCTCCTGGGAGCCACAGAATTATGATATGGTAGGGAGGAGTGAAGTGTGAACTCTGTTATAGAAAATGTTTTAAAGGAGAAAGTGGAAGAGAAGCAAGTCTTGGTAAGAATGAAAAGGGTGGAGGGGCTTTGGGAGGGTGGAGGATTGATTATTCTTTTACTTCCCTGTATTTTCTTTTGTATTTCAATCTCAAAAGAGTGCTACCTAATTCTGCATGTAAGGATGTTGTTTTTCATTTTGTATCCTAACTTAAGTACCTGTCAGATACTTGATTTGCATTTTGGTATCTACATATTATTGGATATCGTTTACCTTAAAAGTTTGTTATGACGACACCTGTTTACTTTGTTAATGTGCAGCTTCCTATTCTTTGGAGATACAACAAAATGAGCCTGCTTAATCTTGTGGCCAGCCTGGTGAAGGTATGCTGTTTCTGTTCATATGCTTTACACCTAAAGAACTAATGTGAAATCTATATCCTGTCTTTAGCTTCAGAATTTTTCTAGAGGCCCTTCAACGGTTCTTGTGAATATTCAAGAGAGAGGACGTAGGAAACAACAACCTGAGTGAATGTATAATTGTATACAAGTGATCTCTCACATTATGTATTAGTTTCAATTTATAGAGATAATGAGGCTCTTTACAGTCTGCTGTAAAAGTGTGTAGTATGAGAACATATGCTAACTACGTTATATACAATATATCATAATGGCTACTATTTCAACAGCTCCCAGTGATAAAATCATATTTTTTTTTTGACTCTTTGAAATTACTTCACTCACATGGTCGGTCACCTTTGTGCAAAAGGAGAATCCTGATAGAGACCGGTTGACATAAAATACGATAATAAGGAAATATAAGTTCTTAATTCCATGTTCTTCCCAATGGAGCTGGACATCTCTCATCATTTCAGTTATAGTTTACACTGGGAAATCCCCATCAAATGCAAGCATTACACATCAAAGAAATTACTCTCGAGCTCCTTCATATTCCATTCTAATAGAAAATAGATCCAAAACATATTTAGGCGTTGTCAATGTGTCCTGAGAAAAGGAGAACATAAGCTTCCAAGAATTCTAAGGCATGTCATAAACCAAGCAACTATTAATTCTATTATTTATACCAATTTATCAACTAAGGCTGTGAAGCCTTTTTTTATGTGATCATCTACTCAGAATATGTTCAAAAGGCAATGTGCACAAAGGAAAGTTTAAAAAGGGGCTTCAGCACACTGAACTGCTTTCTATCTATTGCTACCATGTGCACATTATCCTTTAGCAGACATAGTCGTATCCATTGATTTCTAACATTTACCGTTCTTCCCTTCAATTTTTAGAAACATTGAAGGAAACCTCAAAGATTCAGTTTCAAAATGCTTGAAATAAGACGTGCAATAATATTTTGAGAGTTGCATGCTTTTGTTTATTGGGCCTAGTTGTATTTTATTCTTTCCTCTATATTTTTTTATTAGAAGATAACCTTTTACATTATATTTCAAAATATGCATAGATCGGTTAGCAGATTCTCATATTTGCCTATGTTTAAAGGGTTGGTCCTGCTGCTTCCTATTAGATTGATTATCTATTTGTTTTCTACTCTCTAGACAGGAGTGCATGGAAGAATATATTCTTCAGGCGATGGAAGGCCATTACCAGGCTCTATAACTGTCAGTGGAATAAATTACACAGTATGTGAAAGTACATGTTCTTTTTTGCATATTTCGTTTCAAATTTGTCCCGACCCCTCCCCCCTCCTCTCTGTCTTTTCCATGCAGCAATTATGTATCTGCATATTTTGTGTTCAATTTCTTATGCTGATCTGTAGTTGTACTGCATATTTGTTTGACCGACTAATTTATTAGATAAAAATGATATTTTAAGTTTAAACTTCGTGTTTAACTGATAGTCTATGGACTGTTTTGTTCGTTGCTACAATTCTTGATATTTTCTAAATGCATATTTGATTTTACGCTTCACTTTGATGGTTTAATTTGTATCTGTTAATTTTTTGGACTACCAGGTTACAGCCGGAAAAACTTTTGGTGACTATCATCGCTTTCTTGCTCCAAGAGAGAAATACGAAGGTATTATTATATTTTAATTCATATTATTTTTCCAGTATAGATTGAAGCCTACCCAGAAGACGTTCTCAAGTAATTAAATAAAAAAATGCGATTCCCATGATTTGGTGAAATCTAGGTGGGTTCTCAAGTCGTCTGAAGACAAGTAAATTATTACATCAAATTGAATTCATGTGAAACCTTGGGCTCTAAATTGATCACAAATGGAATTCAGATTGTACTTTGCTTTAGACAAAAATTCCTGGATGGAATATAGATGTCATCCCAACCCAGATGACAATATCCTCTTTTTTTCAGCCTATTACACAAGTTTTGGTTTATTTTTTAAAATCAAATTTTCAACCTAAATTGCAGTAGTGGCAACTATACCTGGCTACAAATCAAAGAATACTACTATTTGGTTGGATGATGGACCCGTGACATTGGATTTTGTTCTTGATCCTGAGATCGGTGTCAAAGGAAGTGTGCTACAGAATGTCTTTGATTGTGACTGTAGCAGGACAAGCACACAAGAATTTGTTCAGTTTCTTTGGGGAGCTCACTTGGAAGTTTTCTTTATTTTGATTGTCATTTTAGGATTTTTACTTTTATTATTTCAGAGGAGAGGAAAATTCAAATTTCCAACAAGCAGACAGTTAGCGGGGTCAAGAAAACCTGTAGAGGTTTAAAGTCATTGAAATGTTGTTTGTATTAAAGTTTTGTTGTATATTAAGGTTCGATTCCTTCAGATGGCTAACGTGTATTCATATTACTCACTGGTGCTGTTTGAAGAAACTGGACTACTTTCATATGAATATTTCTGAAGATGGATAATGGCAGTTCATGTTTATTTAATGCTTCAAATGTTACACTTCAGTTCGTAAAAGAAAACGGAGATCAAATGAACGTTTGCTCAAAATTCAATTGTACTGGTATGGACAAGTGCAGAATCTCGTACCAATGTATTAACTGTAAGTTAATGGCTATGGTTCAGGAAGTTGAGCTCCAACAATAACTCAGCGAATACCCATGATGTTTGGAGAAATTATAAATTTGAGCGTCGGTGAATCATATAAGCTTGAATCGCTAGTTGGACACTTCAAATTCATGATTTGCGTAAATGAAAGGATTTGAATTTTACATTCTCCATGCAGAGGGCTGTACAGGTTGAAAACATGTTTTTCATTTAAAAGTGAGAAAAAAAATGAGTTTTGGGGCCTAAATGTAGTACGAGCTACAATTTTTGTTATCTATCTCTACCTTACCATAACCCTGCTCTCTATTGTTTCGTATTTTGAACAAAGCGAAGGAGAATAATTTTTCAGCGCTGCAAAAATAAATAAAAAAGATGAAATAAATAAATAGATGTACATCTATGTTAGCCTCTATTTAGAGAAAGCTCCGGGCAGATTTTATTCAGGCTTTAGAACAAAGCCCAAATTTCAATTTTGGCTTGAATTTCCAGGTCCAAAAAGGACTTGTCTTGAGCTCACCCTCTCAGGCCTGGCACTAATTTAGGAATGAAGCAGCAGAGGAAGAAGCTGAACAAAAATGGCTCGATGCAATCATGAGACTAAATTAAATATGCATTTGAACATCAGCTTAATCCCTGCCTAGAAGAAACTCACTTCTGAATCTCAGCTTTGGGGTGACGATTCTGAGCAAGAATTTGCTTTGTCTTCTCAAGAACACAAAAAAATATTGAACCTCCAACTCCTATCCACAAAACTCTAGGCCCAATACCCTGCAGGACAGTGCAAATGTACAAAGTTAATCGTAAGAAGCATTAGCAAGTTTTGGGCAAAGGAAACTAAGAACAATGAGTATACCTTAAAAAGAGCATGAGTTCCTTCTTCTTTAACTATTGTCCTCACACAATCACTGATGCCTTTGTAATGGTGTTGGGATCCCTGAAGTTTGTGACAAAGATTTCAATAAAGCAAGTTTGAAGAAAGAGGGCAATGCACATAACAAACCGCTAAAAAAAAAGGAGCTTCATTTGGGACCCCTCCCAAAGATTTCCTTCAAATACCGAGAAGAAAAAGTTATCTGTACCTGAACCATCAATCTGGTTTTTACTACATCAAGAGGAGTTGTGACCGCTCCAGTTACGGCACCTGTCAGGTATCAAATTTACCATTCTCAGTTCAAATAAATCAAGTTGGGCAGGATAGTATTTCAGCATAAAACATCGAAAAATAGGTTGCTTTGAAGCTAATTTTGGCAGTAATACTGCTTCCTTACGGCCTAGCTACTAGATTAAATAATTGGTTCCGCATGTTGCAAATGACATACTATCTTCCCTTTAATGGCACTTTTTACCTACTTGCAGGGTCAGCCAATTATGAAATAGTTTAGCTTTCACAAAAAAATACATGGCAAAGTTAGAAAAATAAGGACCGAGAGCTAATATATAAAAATTATATGCAACATTGCTGATTGTGATAACCTTTTACTAGAAACCAAGGTAAAAAAAGAATAGAAATTCCATATGACTTCAGCCATGCAAGTTTGCCATCAATTCCAGGAAGTAAATGTACTTGAAGCATGAACATAAATATCAAAGCATAATGAATATTTCAACAGAGGTTTTAATGGATATGTAGTACCAGCCACTGCCCCAAGCATAGCATTCTCCACATCATTAGGGTTTCTTTTCGCCTGCAAAAAAGCAAAAATTCAGAAACAATGAAGAAGCTCTAGAGAGCCTTTTGTTGTAGATAGAAAACTTTATTAGACGAAAAAGATGGCAAAGTACAAATATGCAGAGAAGATATCATCTAAAATAGAGTGAACGAAAAAGAAAATACAAGAAGGAATATTTAAGGACTCAGTAATATTATAAAGCTATAGGAGTGAGCAAAATGCATGAATTGAACTGAACTATTATAAAACTGAACCAAACTTTAAAACTGGATTAAGAGAACTGAATTGAATTTTATAATGGTTTAAATGAATTGAACCAAACTGTAGCACAATTTGAATGAACTAAACTAAATTGAACTGTTCTAAATTGCTTGAGTTATATGAATTGTTTAGATTATTACCAGTAAACATCCTATCTTGAAGTATATTTTCCAATATCATAAGTTATTGTTCAATTTAATTCAAGCAATTCAAAAGTAATTCAATTTTTTAAAACTAGATCAGTAGAACAATTCAGTGCAGTTTCTATTTTAAACAAATAAATTTTTTTATGCAATTCAATTCAGTTCAATATCAATTTGGTTCACTTTAAATATTTTTTAACCTTACTCTCCAATCTCAAAAACTCAGAATGAAACAGCCAAGAGCTTCACATCAAAGACAAGCAACAAAACAATACCATTCCTTAAAAAATATTAGGGGCAAAGATACATTTATAGACTTTAAGCAAGAAATTTGTTAGGAACCAATAATAGAAATGGGAGAAAAAACAATTTTATTAAATTGAAAGGAAAAACAGAAAATAGGAGTGATATCTCTCCTCCAAGGATTTTTCCTTCATAAAGGATTTATCTTGTCACAAAGAGCAAAAGTTCAATATACAAATGATAACCCAATAAAATGTATTTTTTTCCTCTTAATTCCCCCTATTAATATCTAACTAATCTTCTCTAGGATATCTAATTCACAACAGAATTTAACTTGGCACTGGCCAAAACACTCTATCAAAGAACTGAAGAACATAGAGAGAACATTCCCAAAACTATCTCTACATTTTCCAAAAAAAAAATAGCGTCACTTCAAACTCTTAACAATCAAGATAGGAAACTTAGAAAAATGATAGAGACATATTTAACACATGCAACTAACCCAAGGTTTTGAGTTAGAATTATATAAAATTCACTCTATAATTGAGTGTCTTCCAACGAGATAAGATTTCTCATAAGATTTCTTAAAATTTGGTATGAAATGGATTCTGTTTACCCAACTTTATTGCATCTCTCAGCACCTAATTTGTAACAAGTCCCGCACTCAAAAGTTGTTTACCTGGAATGAAATCCCTTTGGTTTTCAAATGGTATTTTATATTCAAGCAAAGAGAAAGAGCCTCTGCTGTAATAATCTTATAATACTAATTTATCTGTTTGAAATTAAAAAGCAACTAACTAATGGACCAAAATCCTTATTCCTGAGCTAATTACAATAATATCTAATAAATTGATGCCATAAATTCGATAAACAATTTAATATTCATCAGAAAAATTCTAATGAGCACAACCTTACTAATTTTATGCACTACTTTTCTTCAACTCAGACAAAATGAGATATATACAATTTTACATGAAACCAAACGCATCATTGTTTAATAGATGGTTTAAAACCAATAACAACTTAAAATCAATTGACACTTAAAATAGTAAGCTTACCGCAAATTTATACCCAATTCGGAGCTGCTCATAAATGCATAATTCTATGGCATCAAATGGTAAATCTCGCAATAAGAAAGATCCATATCCCTACAAGATCAAAAACACAAAAAAAAAAAGATCAAGGAAAGTAAAAGAAAAAAAAAAAAGTTCACATATACACAATATTCAAATAGCATGTAGAATGGGAAAGCTAAAAATTAATGTAAAAAGGCATTATGGTTCTGATCATAATCCTGCAAACAACACCATATCTCTTTTCATTCACATAAAACTGCCTTCCAGAGTTCTTTGAATAAAAGGCACCACCCAGAGCAATATTGTAAAGCAGAAATCATATGCTACCTAGAAATTAATAACTAATCAATGGTGATTCCTAGGATATGGAATTAAGTCATACATACCGCATAAAGACCTTTAAAACCCTCATTTGAGAGAATGAGACGAACAGCATCTGGAGCTGATCTAAATTGCCCAATCTGCATCCTTTGCTTAACAACCTAGAAAGACATGGATATATTCCAAGTTCAAGAAAGCAGAAAATGGTTGGCAATAAAAGAAGTAAAGCTAATTACCTCAGTTGGAACCCGAACAACAGAAGAAGCAATGCCTCCAATAGCACCTGCAGCCTGCACTCAGCTTCAGAATACAAAATAGCAAAAATTGAAAAGAACTGTCATCCCCAACTTCAAGGTCAGGGCACCAGACTGAGTGGCTTGTGAGCCAATCATTGAAGACAAGCTTGATGTTTGAATGATCACCATAATAACTCACCAAAAAGTTCGGTTAACTAGTCATTAATGAGTTTTATAACTTCTATTTATTTGTTTCTGTTTGTATGCATTATGATGTTTTCCCTATGGCACCAAAAATAGCAAAAATTTATGCTCAAGATATAATAAAAATTGACATGCAATTTAAAGCACAAACATGCATAAGGTGCACATCAAACTAGAAAGTCTCCTTTCAACCTAAGCATACGCCTAGGCTCAAAATCTATCACTGTTCATGTTCAGCTTGTGCTACTCGAGCTATGACATAGTTTGGATAAATTTCTCAATAAGCATTTGTAAAAGAAGAAATGGGGAGGTAAAATGGATAAACTTTTACTCATAAATTAAAATTAATTTATACACCTCAGCTTATGAAGAAGTTAGATGAAACTTGAGAGAGCTTCTAAAGAGTCAGAAGCACATAAGTTGATTTTAACCAACGAGAAAAGCTTGATACATTTTACCTTTTTATTTTATTCCTTAAAAGTACTTGTTGAGGAGCTTACCTAAACTGGACCTCATGCAGACTGAGGCCAACTTGTAAGCATTGCAGACGATTGTAAAATAAATCCCATATCTTATTGGATTGGTTAATAAAATGTTTTGGTGAAATTTCTTGTAAATTCGGAGAGCAAACAAAAGTACTAAATATCGTATATCGTGATAGGTCTTCAAATTTTAAATTGGACAAGAATGATTTTGGGGCATTATCACATTTTTACTTTGCAATGTCTTCTCCCATATCGTTTACAAAGGTTGAAAAGTATCTCCAATATGCATATAAAATAATAAAACAGGCTTGGAAATATGATTTTGGGTACCCTTGCACATTAATATCATATAGAAAGAACTGTGTTCTCATGTTTTTGGTTATCTACTCGCCTTGCTGTCACTCCTGGTTTGTGTATCCTAGGATCTAACTCACTAAGCAATGCTATGAAACCAGCAAATTGGTATACAGAAAAAAAAAAAAATTAACATCAGAATTCTGAAATTGTCTGTGGGTGGAAAGCATAATCACATACATATCTAAGGTGGAAGTTGGTGGCACGTGGCAAATAAAGTTACTGCTTAGTTAATTTGAAGAGATTGTCTCTTTCAAAAAAGATAGCCAACTTACAAAATGAGCCACAGCACTGAGATTCTCAGGCAATGACTTCAGCAATTGCTGTTTTGTGGGTTCATATACTCCAATAAAAATTGCAGAAGCTCTGCAAGGAGGAAGAATGGTCTATCAGGCATATATACTGCATAAAATAATCAATTAAAAAGCTATGTTTTTACTAAAATAAAAGAATGTTAAGGTCAATTTATCCTGGAAAAACTATCTTGTTGCAGTAGATATATTAAAATTATAATTATATTCTTCGTTGAGATATATAGTAGTGAAAGCAAGAAATGCCCAAAACAGATCCTGTCCAACTATTGCCACTGATAATAAAAGGTAATTATGCTTTGTAATGCTTTGCTCATACTGTGATTACAAGTCAGAACAACACTGATGTTATTACATAATAGTAATAAGCTCTAGGTTCCAAAGGAGCTGAGATAGTTCTGAGTACAGAAATATCAGGCAGTGTCAATACTATTAAATATTTACTCAGCTTAAAATCAAAATACAATCCATCTTTTTCCCCATTACAAATATACAAACCACCCTAAAGAAAATAAAAAATTTCTTTATTCAGAACAATCAGTTAGTGAAAATTTCAAAAAATGATTATAGAATAAAAACAGACTCGACTAGTCAATTCCTAATAGATAAAACTAGGAATGGAATTTTCCATGCTTAAATTTATGGCACACAAGCAAAAACATCTAACTAGTCGAATTCAAGTAAGTTTGTCGCAGAAAAGAATGAAGAAAAAAGCAAAGAACTCAAGATAAACAACTAAAAAGTAATTGCCATAAGAATTGCAAAGGATGATGATATATATATGAAAAAAAATGTTCACTCACGGCAAGACACCAACAAGATTTCCAGACAATCCAGAGTACAGACCCTTCAGAACAATCTTTCCTCCACCACGAGCAACCTGATATAGGATAGAAGGAGTTATAAAATCAAAACCGCAGCAAGTCTGTTTGTTCTATAATTTTGACACTGAAACTGTAGAAGATAACATGGTCAAGTTACTTTTACACAAAAGAAAGAATTCCATGCATTGGTCAAAGTGGATTTATGTTTAGTGGCTTATTTGACAAACTCATTCTAAGAAGAAATGATGAAGGGAAAATGGAAAGATATAATAGGACTAATATTCTTGTTAGAATATATGAAACATCTTATCATATCGTACATTATCCTCAAAAGTTAGTTTCTTCATTCTCTTGTTATCTCTTAAGATTGGTTAATATATTTTCTTATCCTATCATGATTTGTTTCACTAATGACTATACGTTTATTATAAAATTTATAAATTAGGATTAGTACTCTTGGTTTTATGAACATAAAAACATCATCACTGTAATACATCTGAGTGAATATAAATTCAGTTCCTTGTTCTCTTTTGTCTATCTTTCTCCTTCCATGCTTAAAACACCATAATTTCAACCATTTTATCATTTGTTCCCTATGAGGATTAAAATATCACAAGTTAAGAAATCCCATCACAGTGCTCCATTAGCATACGAGTTCACATCAAACAGGGTAGAGTGAATGTTGAACAAAGTCAATATCTCATGCAAAAATACAATTTGAATATCACATATTAAGTGACAATTATGACATTCACAGAATTCAAACTTTAACACGAACTTACATCTAGAAGCCACACTAAAACGGGGAAAAGAGTATAGTATTTGGACAACTGCGTTTTCAGATCTACAATACATGCTTCCTCTTGTATAAATGAATTTGGTTATTTCTGTTTCTTTCCTAGTTCTTCCCTTCCCTTCAACCGTCACCCAACAGATGATAACAAAGAAAAAAAGTTCACAATGTATACATATGACTGACCTGTAGTCGAGTTTTGATGGTATCAATGGGGTACAAAGCTGTTTCTACCATGACCCCGGCTAGACCTCCAGCAATGCAACCATCTGCAATTAGATTAATATTTTGTAAATATGTCATACAACAAAATACTAACAGCAAATGACAAATAGAGATGCGTGATTGGATGCAACTTATGACCAGTTTGAGTTCCAATGCCAGACCCTGCATCATGAACCATAACTATCCATAGAAATAGAAACCTAGTCAACTATTTTTTATGTAAAAAAATGGAACATAAGTTGTCACGGTTATCAATTCACAATAGTATATACAGAAGGGAAATAGCATATTACAATTTCAATGTTTTGAAATTTTCAATACCATATATGTCGCTGGACTCCTTATATGCTAGAATTGTAACATAGACACACGACATATGCATAATGCAATGACAAGACAGACTGGGCAGATATTTAAACACCAAAGGATTGCAGTTTTGTATCAATGTATCTAACAATCTTCAGCTGGGAAGGCAAAACTTACCATATAGAGCATGCAAAAAGTCAAACGGCTTTTTCTCTCCTTCAGTGATGGACATGAAGAACTTATCTGCGTCCTTGTGAACAGACATTTTAGACTTCAATGCATCTGTACAGACAAGTCACTTGTTCAAGACATGCAATGCAAAGCACAAGCACAAACCTCAGGCAACTGATTGACACTGCAATTTTCAAGTTATTACTTTCAAAAATTAACCAAAAAATAACACAGTCCTCCTTCAGTCTGAGACTATAGAAAAAAGAAGCAGCATGAAGAACCTTTAGGTTAACAATGGGGTCAGAATGAAAGTCACAGTCGCAAAAAAAAAAAAAAAAATTGAAATTTGAGGAAAACCCATGTCGAATGCTGAGAGAGTAGTGGCTACTACGATTCTCAGTTACGAAATAGCAAAGAGTGGAATACCAATTGAATCTGGAGACGGAACTTTCGAGGTCATGGGCAGTCTGCAAAGATCAAAGCTTTATCAAAAACAACTTTTTTCCGACAATTCAACCAACCAAGTTCGCTGTGCTGGGTTACGGCGGGTGGAGAAGCCAAATCCTGAAAAAGGTGGGTTTTAGTTTCGTCTATTTATTTATCAAATAATAAGTTTAATGAGGTTTTATTGTTTAGAAAAATTAAGAAAAATAATTGCCGTGACACTTTTAGAGGAAATGGAGGTGAATACTAAGCAGTTTTATTTTCATATATCAGTCAAAAATCTTTCTATGCTGAAATGTGATTTCTCTTTTCTTTAATTTATTTCTTCATGGAGGAGGTGCATTAAAAATTGTAAATTATGATTAGCAATTATGATGGATTTTCGCATAGGTCTGTTTGTTTTAAAGACATTATTATTTATGCCGATGGTAAAAAGAGAAGCATTCTTGTTTGATTGAATTGATTTAAAAAAAAACATTAGAGTGGTAATTTAATCCTAAAAAGATTAACATAGTAGCAATAACATAGTATTGGAGGATAATACAAATCAATCGATAATAATAATAATAACATTAAAAAGAAATTAAAATAGTAAAAATAAATATTAAATAATTTTATAAAATAAAATATTTAATAATATTATTAATAAAATAAATAATTATAGTTACAAAATAATAAAAATAAATATAAAATAATAATACTAATAATAAAATTAAATAATAATAGTTAAAAATAAGAATAATAAGAAAAATAAAAAATATTAATAAAATCAAAATTAAATATTTCATTACTTATAAATACATTATTTTAAAATAATAGTAATAAAATTTTAAAACAATAATAAAATCTTAAATAATATTATAAACAAAAAATATTAAAAATAATAAAATTTTAGAATGATAGTAATAAAATAAATTCATAAAATAATAATAATAATATTAAAAATAATAATTTTTATTTTACTTTAGTTTTATTTTATAATTTTTTTATATTTTTAGAAATATAATTTGTAGTTCTTAAGCCAAATTATAACCTTACAATTAGGACAAATAATAACCTTACAGGTAAAAAAATTATCAATCACATCTTTTTTATCACATTTTTCGTATCACTAACAGATTCTTATATTTTTCTTTTCATATTTTACTATCTTTTCTTTAATTTCAAAACTCTTTTCACCTTAAATTGATCTGAATTTAAATATATTTTTTCATTTTTCGTCAATTTTAACCCGATAGGTTATTCATTTTCTTAAAAGTTAAAACAGCTCTCACGAATTTTTTTTCTCAACCAATATCATATCTCTCAAAGAATTTGTTAAATAATTATAAAACTAGACATCTCCACTGTAGGACGTCAATCTCTGTGACAGAATGATCTTAGGAAAACTTAAAATGTTGGAATTTGATTCTTCAAAATTGGAATAGTGATGGTAACGAGTTCATGATTATACACTTAAAACAGATAATTGAAGGGGTGACCAAATCTAAGAGTGATTTGACCATTTCCCACTGCCACTAAAATTGCACTTTCCATTTCAATCTAACAAAATCTCTTTATTATTTTGTCTGCTTAGCTACCCTACTTTTTTATTGTGTATCCATAAATGCACGAGATGCCAAGAAAAAACGTGCCACAGAAAATCAGTAAAGAATTTGTATTTTATTTCAGTAGTTTCTTTTGGAATTAGGTTTGTTTGGAAAATTTCCAACTTTTATACATTTGATTAAGTTTATTTAGAAAACCAAAGGCCGAAAAGCAAGTTGTTTTAAAGAGTATTATTTTCTGCCTCTATTTTTTTTTTGTAAACCGTTATTTAGGAGTAAATAAATATTTTTATTTTGGATATATAGTCATTTCATGCAAGAAGTATTTGTATATTTGGGTTTTAATACAATAAAAATTATAATATTAATACAGCAACTGTTTATCCAAAAAAAATATTAATATATAAATTGTTCTGTCACTTAATGAATACTTTTTAATATTATAAGTAATACATAAATAAGAATAGATTTTTATTTTTTAATATGAATTTATTTTATTTAAACATTAAATTATGTCTTTTGTATTTTTCTTCCATAAGGTGTGAACCTTCAACTACACTCTGTTTTCACTGCCTCATCCCTACATTTGCAGTTGAGGAGACGCTAGTTGTGGATATTGACTAACTAATTTTTTATTTTTTTTTAACAATAAGATACTAAATTGTTCTTTTAGTTTCCATTTCTTTTATATAATTTCATCTAATCTTTCACTTTTTAAAATGTTTAATTTTTTAAAAATGTTCGCTATCGCCCTTTTATCCAAACTAGCACGGATGAAGTAGGATAAAAGGATAATATTGAACAGAATTTTAAAATGAAAAGGATTGAATTAAATATTTAAAAAAAAAAAACCGATTGAATCATGTAAACAAAATGAGAAACTTAATAATAAGTTGAGTAGGTTATACTTATCATTGGGGTTATATTAAGTTTATGTTTAAGAAGCTGTCTCAAAATTTTACTCATATTAGTCCAATAGGTTATGAATTAGCTTTATTGGTACTTTAGGGAGTATATACAACATGCTTAACGTGTCTTAGTAGAGGAATTATGTGTCAAACCTTAATTATATCATGGAATTTGATGGAATGTAGTTTAGAAAAATGTAATTACATTTTTCAAAAAGCACTTGCATTTTTGTGTGATAAAATGAGTGTGTAAATTATTTTATAAGTGTTAAGTAAGTTTATTTCATGTTTAAAAATAATGAGAGAAAATACGTTAGATTAAAATAAAGGGGGTGCCACTGGAAATCTTCATTTATTTTCCTATTTCAAAAAAAAAAAAAATGATTACTCCTCCTCATTCTCTCTTCCTCCTTACCAAACTCTCTTATTTCTTTTGGTGATCTAAGTCTGCAAGCTAGTAAAGATATAGTACACATCTTGAAACTTCTGCTTTATGTAAGTTTTGTTTTCTCTTTATCCTTGTTAATTGGAGTTCATTCATGAAAGAGATGTGGGAGATTTTATGCCACACGGTACTTTTTAGTTCTAGTTTGATTTTTGGGTATTATGGTTAGAATTTATATTTTGAGTTTATTAAAGAGTTTTGTGGTGTTGTATAATTGTATTTCGACGTCTTCGTCAATTTTTAATTTCTTAGATTAAATGAAAAATTATGGTAAAAAAACCTATTATTATTTTATATTCTAATTTAATTTTTTAACACGTGGAATTTTTATTCGAATAGTATCTTTGCATGTGATAAAGGTATAACTCAAACTAAGTTTGTGAATAATGGTCTACGAGGTTTTGTTTTAATAATTATGATATTGGGTTCGATTTTAGTTCATGAGTGAGATTTAACTTTTATTAGTGTTCTGATGTTTGAATAATCGTTATGTTTAGACATGTCAATTTCAAATTTTCAACGTAGAATTGGTAAGTCTAATTTTTTGTTAACTTCTAGATTAAGTGCTATATTTCATAATAATATGTTTTTTTTTTAGTTTTAAAGGAAAATGTTTTATCTTAACATTGTTAAATGGTATGATAGTTAGGTTAAGTAGTGTTGATTTCAGTTCACTTTATGAAATGGTCTAATTTTAGAGGTGTCGATTTTTGTGTTAATGGTATTTTAATATAAAGTGATACGTTGTTATGATTATGAGTAGAATTGAAGTGCATTATGCATATTAATATTAATATGTGATAACCTTTAAATTGCTCCAATTATGAGTTTTTTTTTTTTTTTTTAAAGTTGGTCATTCTTTACATAATGCTCAAGCAACTAATATCTCACTTAATTGATATATTAAATTTTGTTTGGATTTTGGAGCTGGACTTCAAGTACCAAGATGACTTGAAATTTAGAACTAGGGAAATGCAAAATCATTGGAAATTGGACAATGTTAACAATTACTTTTGGCTTTTTTTAATTGTTGGTGATTAAATGATATATTTAAAGTGATCATAACTATTAAATTTGTTAAAATTTGTAGAAAAAAAAAGGTCATGGTAAATTTTGGAAATGTTTGAAATTGTTATGTAAATTTTTTATCTAATACATTTTCATTTGAGTGAAAGTGAAAACAAAACATAGAGAAAAAGTATTTTTTTTTATTGTTTTCTCGTTCAAATGATAATGTTATTGTTTCAAGAAAAACAAGACAAAAAATAATACTTATGTATATTTTTTTCCTAAAAAAGAAAAATAATCATTTAAGTGATATTTATGTGACGAATTTTTATGTATATTTAAAATTTATATATATATATATATATATATATATATATATATATATATATATATATATATA
>Ga0209489_105405_pt1 | contig 22165 bp, 12 predicted proteins | sample SiratrowhiteBW_FD_187527 | JGI IMG/M metagenome (GOLD analysis project Ga0209489, IMG submission 187527) | Root nodule microbial communities of legume samples collected from California, USA - Siratro white BW (SPAdes) (version 2) | ecosystem: Host-associated > Plants > Roots > Nodule | place...
TTTTTTTTTTTTTTTTTTTTTTTTTTTTTCTTTTTTTTTTTTTTTGTTCCTTTTTCTTTTTATATAAATTTTATTTCAAAACTTTTTTCATTAAAATGAAAGTAAAACTTTTTATTTATTTAAAAATGACAACATATGATAAAAATACATTTTTAATTTTCAATTTTTATTTTGAACAAATTTTATTTGCGCGGACGAAGTTTTTCCTCCTTACTTAAATTTTACCAAATGATCTGAACTTTTAAGAATTTTAGATTATCTAAGTAACAGATAACTGAGGATAAAAATGCTAATTTCGTTCGGTTTGGAAATAAATTTAAAGGTTGAGACCCTACATTGTAGGGGATCAAGAAACCAAGCGATAATAGGAGATTCAACGTAGAGCCCTTTCTCCAAATAATTCAAAATTAAAAATGAAGATACGACGTAAAGCCCATTCTTCAAAACTGCTAAAATTTTAAAATGAAGATACGACGTAAAGGTCATTCTTTAAAACTTTTGAAAATTTAAAATAAAGATACGACGTAGAGCCCATTCTTCAAAACTACTGAAAATTAAAATAAAGATAGGACGTAGAGCCTATTCTTCAAAACTGCTGAAAATTTAAAATGAAGATACGACGTAGAGTTCATTCTTCAAAACTACTGAAAATTTAAAATGAAGATACGACGTAAAGGTCATTCTTTAAAACTGTTGAAAATTTAAAATGAAGATACGGCATAGAGCCCATTCTTCAAAACAGTTGAAAATTTAAAATGAAGATACGAAGTAGAGCCCATTATTCAAAATTGTTGAAAATTTAAAATGAAGATACGAAGTAGAGCCCATTCTTTAAAACTGCTGAAAATTTAAAATGAAGATAGAACGTAGAGCTTATTCTTCAAAACTGCTGAAAATTTAAAATAAATATACGACGTAGAGCCCATTCTTCAAAACTACTGAAAATTTAAAATGAAGATACGACGTAGAGTTCATTCTTCAAAACTACTGAAAATTTAAAATGAAGATACGACGTAAAGGTCATTCTTTAAAACTGTTGAAAATTTAAAATGAAGATACGGCATAGAGCCCATTCTTCAAAACTGTTGAGAATTTAAAATGAAGATACGACGTAGAGCCCATTCTTCAAAACTGTTGAAAATTTAAAATGAAGATACGACATAGAGCCCATTCTTCAAAGTTGTTGAAAATTTAAAATGAAGATATGGTCAAAACTGTTGAGAATTTAAAATGAAGATACGACGTAGAGTTTGTTCTTTAAAACTGTTGAAAATTTAAAATGAAGATTGAGATTTTGATCCTGTTTAAAATCACACATCATTACTTGAAATCACATCTCTGGACCATGTCTCTGAGATCATACAACCATGTTGTAGAAGTATGTACACGAACACCATGTGAATGCTCAAAATAAAGAGTCAAAACCTTAACCGTGTTTGAAGGTTACAACTGAAGAGTGAGACCGAGATCCTGATCATGTCTAAAATCACACATCATCACTTGAAATCAAATCTTCAGACAATGTCTCTGAGACTATACAACCATGTTGTAGAAGTACATAGACGAACACCATGTGAACGCTCACAATAAAGAGCCAAAACCTTAACAGTGTTGGAAGGTTACAAATGAAGAGTGAGACCGAGATCCAGATCATGTCTAAAATCGTGCATCATCATTTGAAATGAAATCTTTCGACAGTGTCTCTGAGATTATACAACCATGTTGTAGAAGTATGTAGATGAACACCATGTGAACGCTCAAAATAAAGAGTCAAAACCTTAACAGTGTTGGAAGGTTACAACTGTAGAGTGAGACCGAGATCCTGATCGTGTCTAAAATCGCTCATCATCACTTGAAATCAAATCTTCGAATAGTGTCTCTGAGATTATACAACCATGTTGTAGAAGTATGTAGACGAACACCATGTGAACGCTCAAAATAAAGAGTCGAAACCTTAACATTGTTGGAAAGTTACAACTAAAGAGTGAGACCGAGATCCTGACCATGTTTAAAATCATGCGTCATCACTTGAGATTATACAACCATGTTGTAGAAGTATTGAAGTAATTTATTTCTATTATATGTTGATTAAAAATCTTGGAGTTTTATGTTGATATGAATGCATGACATTTGATTCTTTGGATGATTGATTGTTATCCTTTTGAAGATGCATGTTTCAATGCATGAAATTCTTTGATTGAATGATTATATTGATGAAATTTTGTGAATTTTCTAAATGAAAAGACATGTTTGAATGCTTGAAATTTGATTTATGTTCTTTTTGGAAGAATATATTTATAAATGCATGAAACTTCAATTGAATATGAATTTTTAATTTAAATGAAAATGCATGTTTGAATGCATGAAATTTGAGTTTTTCTTCTTTTTGAAAAATACATTTATGAATGCATGAAACTTTATGAATTTTCTGAGTGAAAATGCACATTTAAATGCATGAAATTCTTTTGATTGAATATGAATTTTTGATTTTGTTTTTTTTTTTTCATTTGAATGAAAATACATGTTTAAGTGCATGAAGTTTGAATTTTTTTCTTTTTGAAGAATGCATGTTAAAATGCATGAATTTTTTATTCTATTCTTTTTTTTTTTTGAAAAATGCATGAAATTTGATTTTTTTTTGTTTTGTTATTTTTGAAGAATGCATATATGAATGCATGAAATTTGTTTGAATATGAATTTTTGTTTTTCTTGAATGATAATGTATATATTAATGCATAAAATTCTATTTTTTTATTTTTTTAATCTTTTTCATTTTCACTGCTAATGTATGTACAAAATTCTGAATGATTTTTCAAATGATGATTTTTTCAAAGACAATGTTTCAAAAAGATGTGTACAAGTTTTTCAAAAGAGAAGGTATGTACAAAAGATTTTCGGATATTTCAAAATTTATGTACAAAGGAATATGTTTCAATGATTTCTTTCAATGTTTATTCAAAAGGTATGTACAAAGATTTTTCCAAATATATATTTTTTATGTACATGCAAAAGGATTTTTCAATGATTTTTTTTGTTTAAATGCATATGTACAAAGAATTAAAAAGATCTCAAGAATATGTACAAACTTCAAAGTGAAAATATGTACAAAAGTTTTTCTTTTTCGTTTTTCAAAATTTCATTGTGTAGAATCATAAGTTCTTGGTAATCATTGAGTTCACAGGATACCAACTTCCCTTTTTTAAGAAAATCAAGGGTCATTTGAAGCTAATGTCAACATGGTGTAGCCATCAACTTTTCTTTTGGAAACACTGATGCATGCTTGAACCCATGGGTAAAGCATAAGTGTTTAGGGTGTTTGAGGTTTTTGAAAGATACTGAAGGTGCAAATCTTCTGACAGGATTGCCCCAATTTTGGGTGTGTTGGCTTGCTTTGTAGGCTTTAAGCTTGGAAGGTATGAACAACTTGGTTCGAAAGAAAATAAAAGTAGTAAAAAAGGTTGGTCCTAAAAGACAGACAATTAATGCAAATTGCCTCAATTTATATGTACAAAGAAAACGATGAGATTTGTGTGAAAGATGGCTTGTCTTGGTAAGGTGACAAAAATGAGGTAACAATGGTACGAATGAAACTGGATTGCCCCAGTGTTGTATGAAGGATGGCCAAGGTATTGGAAATCGAATTGCCCTTATTGGTATGTATGATGAGATATATGTGAGGGAAGGCAAGGGTATCGAACTGCCCCAATGTTACTTTCGATGTTACATTCTCAATTGACCTGTGTATAAATGAGTCTCTTTTGAAAAAGACATTCTAGTAGACATTTTTCTTTTTTCATTTCTTTTAACACGCATCATCAGTCACGTCCTCCTATTTCAAAGTTAAATTTTATGAAAATCATTGCAATCATTCCTCAGTCAATATGGACTTTATTGAGCTTGTAATGTGACCGAAGGTTACAGGGTTGTGAAGAAAAGGATATAAAAGGCTCAAAATTTATTTGTGGGCTTGAAAATGTTTAACAAGGACCATGTTATATTTCTTTTATGAGCTTTCCTCGATCATGTTCCTTTCCTTTTCTTTTTCCTTTTTTCATTTTTCTTCATTTTTCTTTTTTTTTTTACCAAAATCAATCTTGAGAAATTTTTTTGATGTATTTCTTCTTTGATGAACAACTTCCATTTTTTATAATACTCCTTCTTTGATGGATAAGAAGTTTTTGATATACTCATTTTTTATGAACTTCTACTAGAATACTTCTTCTTTCATGAATTTCTTCCTTGGAACCTTAAGCTGAGTTTCATCAAGTTGATAATCCTTGCTAAGGGTATTTTTAAAAGAAAAAATATTTTTGGCTCAAAGAGGGGTGCAAAGGATTTGTGAAAGTGTTTAGATGAACAAACATGGTCATATATCATTTTGAATCATGATGGCTTGATTTTCAAAGAGTTTAACAATGGAACAAAATTAATGACTTTTGACATGTATCATTTTTCTCTCTCTTTCCTTTTTTATTGTCTTATCTTTTGCTTAGATCGCCCTTTTGGGTTTTCAACTTAACGAACTATTTTTTGAATTTTTTTTAATGACCCTTAAGAATAAAGATAACATGTTGGCCAACTAACAAAAAAACTGACATTTTGCCCCAGTGTAAAAATATTCTTAGGTAATGGTAATCATTTGGACAATCCTTTCATTTGAAAATTTTGGGAATATAGGAAATTTTGGGAAATTTTTGGGAAAGGCAATAGGTAACAAACACCATGTATGCAAATGTTTACTTAGAAAAGCCGATTTTTATGTTTATTAAATATTTCGTTCGAATGATCCCATTTTATTATTATTTGCAAGCTTGTGAATTCAATGATCCATGAACAAATGACTCACCACATTTTCCTTTTTTTCCTTTTTTTGATTTTTGAGAAAACATATCTATGAAATTTTGGACTTTTATTTTGAAAATGCATTTATGAATGTATGAAATTTTTGGGAATTCATATATGATATATGTTTGAATATATTTTTTTTTTTTAGAAAATGTATCTATGAATGCATGATTTTTGAAATGCATATATAATGTATGTCTGAGTTAATTCTTTTTGAGAAAATGTATTTATGAATGCATGATTTTTTTTTTTGGAATGCATATATAATGTATGTCTAAATGCATGATATTTTTGGAATGCATATATAATGTATATCTAAATGCATTTTTTTATGAGAAAATACATTTATGAATTCATGATTTTTTTGAGATTTATTTTTGTTTTTTTAATATGGATGCATGCAAAAAAAAAATTATTATTTGAGAATGTATTTATAAATGGAATTTTTGGGAATACATATATGATGTACGAAATTCTAGAAAAATGCATAACAGATTTTGTGAATGCATACATAGATATTCACAAGCTGATTTTGTTACTTTGAAAATACATTTTCTTTCGAATTTTCCATTTATTCCTTTAATAGTAATGCATGAATGGATGCTCAAAAATTATAATTTTTAATTTTTTAATGATATGCATGAATGTCTATACTACATACTATCCTTTTTTATCTATTTTCAAATGATAATCTATGCTCAAATGTATTATTTTTAAAAAAAAAATATGTGTAAATTTTCAAAAGAGAATGTACATTCAAAGATGTTTTTTTTTTCACAATGTATGTACAAAAGGTTTTTCTTTTTCAAAAAGGAACATATATATTAAAATTTTTGATATATGTACAAAATTTAGAAATTTTCAGAGGAGAGTGTACTTACAAAAATTTTCAATGTGTATATGTTTCTTGTAATCATGATATGATGACTTCTTTCTTTTATGTAAAAAAAAATAATTATTTTTTGTGTTATTTTATTTCATATTCTTTTAAGAAAATTTTTATTTGGCCTTGTCTTTCTATTTTTCAGTGAAGTCAAAACCTTCACAATGTAGAGAGGGTCTCAAATGAATTTCTTTTTTTTTTTAAAATGAGGTTGAGACCATGACTACACTAAGCGTGTCTCAAAATAAATCTTGCAAGAAGTGAGGTAAGTGCATGAATGCACGAATGTGTGCAATATTTTTCATTTTTGATATTCTTGATTTTTTTTTGTTTGATATTGGCACTTAGGAAGATATGCATGAGTGTATTGAGAACGCATGAACATATACACGAAATCCTATGATGATTTATGTGAATGTATGTATGAAAAACATAGTTTCGATTTTTTTTTATTGAATGAATGATGATATGAAAATGCGTATTTTTATTCTTGATTAAATGAGAATGCATGCATACAACTTCATTTTTCATTATTGATTTAAGATTTTTTTGTGAATGCAGGTTTAAAACTCTATGTTTTTTTTTTTTGAAAATGAGAACGTATAGATGAATGCACAAAAACTTTATTTTATTTTTCAACTTTAGTTGAAAAATAATGCATAGATGTATGCATAAAATTATATTAAGTTTTGATTTTAAGTAAATGCATATATGCATGCATAAAACTTTATTTTCATTTTTCATTTTTGAATGAGAATACATGAATGATTGTATAAAACTCTATTTTATTTTTTAGTTTTTTTTTGGAAATGAGAACTATACATTTTTTTTAATGAGGATGTATGATTGAATGCACAAAACTCTATTTTTCAGTTTTGATTTTAAGAGAATGCATAAAACTCTATTTTTAATTTTTTCTTTTGTTTATGAGAATGCATGAACAATACATAAAACTCTATTTTTTTATTTTATATTTATTTTAAAATGAATTTTCAAAATTCCTCCTATGTTATATAATGTAGTATGAATGCCTTTGAAGATGTATGATGCATGTGCAAATGTATGATGTATGTTAAGATATGTGATGCATGTTTAGATGTGTGATGAATGTTTAAATGTATGATACATATTTAAAAGTATGATGCATGCAAAATATATGCATGTCAATAATTTTTTTATGCTACCAAATTAGAAAAATATGTACAAAAATACAAACTAATTAAGCAGTTATTTTCATTTTGTTGTCTTCTTTTTTTGTATTTTTTTATGCATGAAATTTTTAGGAATTCATTTATGATTTTTTTTTAAAAATGCAAATATATGGAAGTATGAAATTTGGATGCATGAAAACTTTCTTCTTTTTTTTTTTTAAGAAAAAAACATTTATGAATACATAAAATTATTGTTTATCTTTCTCTTTTTTTTAGAAGGTGTAAAATTTTATTTTTGAAAATATAATGAGATTGATTTTTTGTTATTATTATTTAATATCAATATTTAAAAGAAACGCATAAGTGTCATAAGAATGCATGGACATATGTATGAAATTTTATTTGAGAATTCCTATTAAGATGTATAAATAAATGCCTGATGAAAATACATGTAGGAAATGTATATTTTTCATTTTTGTTTGCTGAATGATGATATGAAAATGCATATAACTTTATTTTTCATATTTTGATAAAATTCTATTTTTATTTTGTTTTTAATAAGAGAATGCATAGGTGAATACATTAAAACTATATTTTTTATCTTTTAAATGAGAATGCATAGGCGAATGCATAAAAATTTTATCTTTTTTATTTTTATTTTTCATGTATGAATTTGAATCTACTTTTTAATGAATGTGAATGTCAAACTTCTATTTTTATTTCTTGAAATGTCTTTTGTTTTGATTTTTTTTATTAATATTTTTTTATACATGAATTTTTGTAAGAAAACGTATTTAAGAATGCATGAAACTTCTCTTTGGTTTTTTTAGAAGATATAATTTTTTTTGAAAATGTAAAATTTTTTATTTGATGTCAACATTTTTTAAAAAAAAAGAAATGTATAAGTGCAATGAGAGTGCATAAACATATGCATGAAATTTATTTGAGAATTCTTATAAAGAAGCATAAATGAATGCTTGTGAAAATGAATATTTTTCATTTTTGTTTATTGAATGCATGATGCATACATGAAATCTATTTTTTATAGAATGAATAACACTATGAAAATGAATTCTATACTCTTTTATTTCTTTGCTTGTTTGAATATAAGACTTTGAAAATGCATGAATGCATGAGGCTATGAGGATGCATGGATGAATGCACTGGATCTATTTGAAACTATTTTTTTGTTAAGAATGCATGTATACTATTTACATGAGAGTACATAAATGGTGCATGAAACTTTAGATGAATGGATGTAAGATGCATGAAACTTTAGATGAGAATAGATTCTATGAAATATGTATGGATGTATGAAGTCGTTCGAATGAATGAAACCTCTTTTTTTTTTTTTAAGAACAAAAATATGAAATTGTGGATGGTGATGTATGCATAAATGAATGGATGCAATCCTTTCTCGTATTTTTCTTTTATTTTTTATAAAACTATTTTAGTTTTTTTTTTTTGCAATATCATGTGGATGTATTGATGAATGAAATTTTATTTTGATTTGCAAACATGGATGTATGTAAGAATGTATGAAAATCTATTTTTGATTGATTTTTTTTCAATGTGGTATGAATGGACGCATGACCACATTTCTTTGATTTTTTTCAAAAAGGCAATATGTAATGCATATGAAAAAAAAAATGAGATTGAGGTTTTTTATTCTATTTCCAAAAATCATTTTTTAGAAAAAAAATATGTGATCCTGGAAAATGTTTAATATTTTTTTATTTCCCCAAAATCATTTTTTAGAAAAAGGAAATATGAAATGCAAAATGAGATTAAAGTTTTTATTTTTATTTCATAAAATCATTTTTTAGAAAAAAAAATATACAATACATGTGGGATAAAAATATTTAATATTTTCTTTTTCCCAAAATCGTTTTTATAAGGAAAAAAATGCAATGCATGTGAGAAAAATGAGATTAGTGTTTTTTATTTATTTATTTATTTTTTGAAATCCACTTTTGTTTTTTTTAAATAGAAAGTATGTGATACATTAAAAAAATTGAGATTAATATTTTTATTTTTCATTTTCAAAAAATTAACTTTTTAAAAAAAATATGTGAAAAAAAATGAGATTAATTCTTATGGATAGGAAAAAAAATCTCTCCCTCTCTCTTTTTTGTAAGAAAAAGTGTTGAAAGTGTACCAAGTAAACTCTAAGAAAATAGAGGTGAGTCAAGTATAAGTTTTTCCTAGCCAAAGTTGTTCTTAGACCACTCTCACAAATTTTTTTTTTAAAAAAATATATTGTATGCAACAAAAAAATGAGATTGATTTTTTTTTAATACTTGTGTAATGAATGGTACTGGATTGAGCTACAAAATGTCTCTTGTAGTTTCCTAATTAGGGTTTGCCCTAGTGAGGCTTAAGTTCTAGGCATGTAAATGTGCTCACAAAGGGTGAGTTATCCTAATTTCCTATTAAAGATCACTAGAGCTATGGCCACCTTTACCACAAATCCATATCAGTCAGTAATGACAATCTTTATGGACGTGACAATAAAGGAAACCGACTCTAGTTGGAGTTTTCGCACAACTGGGTTAGGACATACATCCGCCCAGTTTTGCTACACAACTCCTCTATATCTAAGCTTCATATACCCGAGTATAGGGACACACTCATGATATGTAATAAAGTGTGTGTGAAGGGAGAAAAATGCATACCCAACCCCCACCCTGCAAAACAACAAGAAAATTCTCAGGCAAATATATATGGCATGTCTTCTACCCTAGGGTTCAATATTTCAACAATACAAGTATTTACATACCTGGAATATGCTCCTGCGCTGCAAATTAAAATATATAACATGCAATATAGACAAAGAATGGGAAACGTAAGCATTTAGAAAACCTTACAAATTTTACTCATTTAATTAAATTGGCCTGACTCTCAAAATGTCCCTACTGGAGTCACCATCTGTCGCAACCAGGATCACGACAGGACGGCCAAAAATTAATAATTTTAAAATATATTTATTTTGAGATTTGGAGTTGTCACAATAGTTTATTATGGAAAACCATAGAAAAACCAAAAATAAAAATGTCTACGAACCAGATTCAAAGATTCGGGAGTCGGTTACGTGTAGGGAAGGTACTAGCACCCCCACAACGTCCATCCTAAGACGGTACCTTTAATCAAATGGATAGAAATAAGTGTGGTTTTACAAAATATCATTTTTTCCAAATAATAACAATAATAATAAAGGCAAATAAAATAGCAAAACAAACTAAAAATAAATAAACAAGAAAAATACTAATAAACATAATATAAATAAAAATGCTAATAAACATGATATAAATAAACAACGATTAAGCAAATAAAAATAACAAACAAAAGCAAGACAAAATAAACATTTATTTTTTATTTTAGACCCGACAAAGGATTGAACTTGGTCCTAGGTATTTCTACAAAAGAAAATCAAGGTTCACGTAGTTCTAATTTTAAAATTGGTTTGTTATGATTGTTGGTATTTATTTATTATTTATTTTTTTTAATTTTCATTTAATCTTGTTTTCAAGGGAAAGTTTTATATTTTTTATTGTTAAAATTTTAGATTATTGAAACTATTTTATATTTTTATTTTTTTCTAAAAAGTAAATATTTTTACTATTTTTGAAAATGTTTTATTTTTTAATTATTTTTAAAACTATTTTGAATCTAATATTTTTATTTTGAAAGTTTATGTTTTTTTTTTAATTTTAAAAGTTGATTTATTTATTCTTTTTATTTTGGAAACTTTTTGTTTTATATTTTTAATTTCGAAATTTTTATATTTTATTAACTTTTGGGAAATATTTTATTTATTTTTGGGAAACATTTATTATTTTTTTATTAAAAATTTGGAAATGTTTAATATATTTTTATCTTCACAAATTTTCTCGAAATAAAACATTATTTATTGATTTTGTAAGAGAGAAAAAAAAGTAATAATAATAATAATAGAAAAATAAAAATGGTTTAGGGTCTCTTTTGAGTACTCTGATGTTCTTGCTTCCATGATCTATTGAGATTTAGGTTTTTCTTTTTATTTTGGGTCCTCTAAGACCGTGTGAAACAACAGCCTTTAGGAAAAAATTAAACAACAGGACGTGCATAGAGCAGCATCTCCGGTATATGAGTATATAAGACGTGCTTAGAGCAACATCTCAAGTATAAGAAAAACAAATATGAGACGTGCTTAGAGCAACATCTCCGGTATAACAAAAACAAATTTATAATGCAAATTCATTTACTAGCAATACAAAATACTAATATTCATAATATTGAAATTTCAATAGGTCAAAACAAACAAAACAAGGACAAACAGAATAAGAACAAACAAAACAACCACACGAGGCTGAGCAATCAAGACATACCAGTAGAAGACCAGCTTTAACAAAATTCACCTCTTTCTTCTAATTCAAGCCTCCAGATCTTCAGTAATTTTTGTGTGTGTAATTCTAATGCTCTTGGAAAGAAATGTGTGTCTTCTTATTTTGGTCTTTTTTTTTTTCTTTTATAAAGTTTATTCATACCCCTCAATTGCTCCACTCCATCAATTCAATGAATTTGCCCAATAATCTCCATGAATCTGCCCACTAATTTTAGTTTAATGCTTTGAGATAAAGCTGAAGAATAAATCAGAATCAATCAGAGTTATTTGCAATTAAGCAGAATAACCACCCATTATTACCATTATTTGCAATTAAGCAAAATAATATCCAATTAATATCATTATTTTCAATTAAGAAAAATAATCACTAATTATTATCAGATTCTCCCAGCCAATCTATTCAAATTTCTATTAATTAATTTTTTAATTTAAAATTAATTTTCGTGCATTAAAAATAGGTGCTTGGAAGTGGAGAGAGAAAGTGTGATGTGACAGCACTTTAATAAGAAGGGGTGCAAAATATCAATTTTATTTTCCTTTTTTAACACACTTTTAATATACTAAACATCAGCAAACTAATTTACTTTATTTTTTTCAAAATGAACCCTTTATTAATTTGGGCTTTATTTAAAGACATATTATTTTCTGACTGAATATCTTAATGGTTTTATTCTTTTTTCATTGTTTTTTTGCAGTTTATTTAAAACAAACCCAACATTCCTTTTTTTATTTTACTTGTTTTTTTTCCTTTTTCTTTTCTTATAAATTTTATTTCAAAACTTTATTCATTAAAATGAAACCAAAAATTTTTATTTATTTAAAAATGACAACATATGATAGAAATACATTTTTTAATTTTCAATTTTTATTTTGAAATAATTTTATTTGCCCGGACGAAATTGGGTGTTGACAAAGCACCAGGAGCCCTGGGTTTGCGACATTGGGCTGGGGTTTTTCCTTTTCCTAGAACGATGAGCGGGAAGGGACAATGCGGGAACTTTACCCAGCCTTATTCAGACTTGGGGGTAGGACGTGAGACGCTTGGTGTGACCTCACTCGGGGCAAGTGGGGCCGAAATCTACTCGGGGCAAGTGGGGCGCCTGCCTGCTAGAATCACAAACCTGGAGAGTTTGTGTACCTACCCAGCTATGGGCCCAGGTTCACCCGATTATACTTCAGGTTAACGTAACCACCCAACAGTCAATACTTTGTTACACTGAATAGGATTAATTCGTGATTCTGAAACGGTACTATATCATTATGAGTAATTATACCCTTCTAAAGGGTCTTGAAGGACGAGAATCTATAAGGGTGACAGAGACACAGAGGAAGTATCATCTATCTCACTATTCTTTTACTCATATACTCAAAAACACCCTTTTGCACTCTTACTGACTTGATCGTCGGAGAGTCTTCTGTAGGTGGACCCTCATTCGGTTAAGTGCTGGTGTATCAAGGACCGACAACACTTCAGGAAGACACCTTCTACTTGGGTAAGGTAAGAATAGATATCCTTACTAAGAAGATTGTTTAATGACTTATAGGAATTTTTAGAAATCTTGGATGAAACGTTGATAAACTATCTAATGACTCAAAAGCTTATTATTCATTTGAAATCTTTGTAATGACCTACACCTTTGTTAGATTTGTTGTAAATTTTATGGTTAAACATAATGCTAATAATTACCATAAAATAATATTTTTTAAGATTTAGTGTTAACATAATTGGTTCTAGAAAGGGCAGAATAGAACCAAAAATTCTTCTCACAGATAATTAGAATAGAACGTTTACCAAACAAGCAGAACATAAACCATACAAAACAATTTTATATTGGTTCATCCTACCACACTGTTCTCTCTTAAGAAAATTCTTAAGAGGTTTTACTAATGATGTGAAAGTGGAGATCTTGATCAACTCAAGAGATGTGGAGGAAGAAAACTCCATGAAATTACAAAGCATTTGGCGCAACAAGAAACATCCTTGGAAGAAACCAATTATGTTTATGATTAGCATTTATAAACAAACAAGAAAAAAATGGAAGAAATGAGTGAAAATGGATTGAGAACAGAAAATGGAGAGGAACACATCACCTTTAATACAAGAATCGAATGATTAGTGCAAGAGGATTCATCACTTAAGAAATCTTCTCAAGATAAGAACCAAAACAAGATAAGAGAACACTCAAACTTTCACAAAGTCATAAAGGAGACTTTTCATTCAACGTGTTTACCAATGAGAGAGCTCCCTATTTATAAAGATGAAACTCGACCTATGGAAGTACAAGAGACAAGAAAATGGAGTTAAATTTTTTAATTAAGAGATAATTCCACTAAACATGATTAGCACAATTTAATTCCTTGAAATTGAGAAGTGTGCATGGGACACTTCCTTGAATTTAGAGAAATGTAATGATTACATGTAAAAAACAGTGAGTTGGCACATGTGGCACTACTTGTGGGGCTTCAATGGTCACAAATGTGTTTTGAAAGTTTGAAGGGTCAAATGGAAGAGTTCAACTAATCTATTTGATCATGTGAGTGTCATGAGCTAGTTTAGAAGCTTCAAAAGACAACTCTAACCATCAACTACTGACTTAAGTTCCCTTAAAAACTAAGAACTACTTAAGAACAATCCTCTAATCTCATCTTCTAATGCCTTGAATGTCCCTCTAGTCAATCTTTTTTGAAATCTCTCTCTAGTCAATCTTTCTTGAAATCTCTCTTTTATTTGTTTTGTAGGCATTTCCCCTTTTCATTTGATTTTCCACTTTAGTAGCTAGATGGAAAAATTCCTCAAAAGTCTTGTAATTATGTAATTCCACCACATCTTGAATATCTTGGTTTAACCTAATCACAAATATTGTTAGTTTTGTGTCTAAATCTTCCTTCATCCACATTTTACAAGGTAAATTTTCTTATCCTTAGTCACTGAACTCGATTCAACAACAAAAAAATTACACAACCCTCAAATTATAAAGAAGCAAATTTAATAGTATCCATTTAAGAAAATTATAAGAAAAAGAAATTTGCTCTACTTTCCTCTCTCATTCTAAATACAAATCACGATTGCAATTTCCTCAAAATTTTCAAAATCTAATGTTATGTTTGTTAAATCTTTCTTCATTTTTATCTCCATGATGATTTCATTTCTTTTCCGTCTCTTTCTTGTTCATAAAAATCTTCCATATCACTCCCCTCTCCAGTAGATGCTTTTGATGTGTTCTCCTCCTCCATTCATTTTCTAGTTCTTGGAACTTTTTATCATGTTTCCCAAGGAGGTGGTATAGATTCTCAAGTGTCACTTGAGGTCATACATGATAACACTTATATCCTCTTTAAGCCTCTTTCCAGGACTTAAAGACATCTTCAAAATTTCAATTAAAACCTACAAAAAAATCAAGAGAAAAACACACAAAAGTAGTGAGTGTTTTGTATTCAAATGTTTGGGTTTATCATCTAAAAAGGAATATAAGAAAATGAAAGGTTGGATGCACTCAAATCAACCAAGAGAGAAGTCCAAGAGTTTTCAAAAATCATTTCAAAGTTCAAATTAATCAATACTATCGAGTGAAAGAGAAAGCAAATTCAAATACATTAAACCTTTAAAATTTTGAAAAGTTTATGACAAAACCAGAAGGAATTCAAAAACACAAACTAAAAATGCAAGTCAAGAAAAGACTTTATCAAACTATTATACAAAATTATTTGACAAAATTGACAAAAAAATGCAAAGAAAAGCTTGAAAATAAAAAACTCTAAGAAAGACAAAATTTAAGCAAAAACTTTATCCATTTGAATCATGTTAAATTTTATAATGAAAAACACTTGATATACGCATATTGAAAAAGAACAAAAAACCACATAAATTGATTGAAAAAAATTCATGCAACCCCAATGGAAGTCAAATAGAAAATTGATTCAAGAATATAGGACAAACTACTCATAAACTACACATTTTTTAAGAGACTTTTGTTCTAACTTTTGCCAATTGTTTCTTTTGATTTCTTTAAACTTTTCTTGACTTTTGAAACACATATATGTTTTGAAAATTCAGAATAACATGTCCCATGAAATTTTATTTGAGTTTATGAATCTTGAAAACAATCTCCAAAAGTAGAATTACAACATTTGAATATTAATGTTTACAAGTCTCAAATCTTCCAAACACCTATTCAATCTTAAGGAAACTTTTAAAAGAGATTTAATATTTTAAGAACTTTATAAAACATTAATAAGAAAACAAGAACTCAAAGAAAAACAAAAAAATAAGGTACTTAAAATTAACCAAGCATCAACATTACACCATTTTTTCCTAGAAAAAAATTTATAAGCAATTTTTCAAGATATGGATACAATGGTTTGATAATGGAGCAAACTAATGGAACAAAATAAGAAACATGTTTCAAACATAATCATAATGGTTCAGTCAAGGAGTAAACAAGAATGAAAAGCAAGAATCACTTCCAAATAAATCCATTCTTGAAGAAAACTTGCTTGGAATGTGATAAACACCTTTCTAGAATAGGTTGATCTTCTTACTCTTGATGCCACTTGATGTAGATGAGGATCTTGATCAATTTAAGAGGTGTGAAGGAAGGAAACTCCATGGAACTCATAAAGCATTTGGCATAAGAAGAAACATCTATGGAAGAATCCAATTCAATTCATAATTAACATTCATAGAAAAATAAAAACAAGTAAAGAAATGAAAGTAAAATGTATTCAGAAGAGAAAATGGAGGGGAACATGCTACCTTTAATCCAAGAATCAAAGGATCAATATAAGAGGATTCACCACTTGTGAAATCTTCCCAAGATAAGAACCACAACAAGAGAAGAGAAAAATCAAACACTCACAGACTCACAAAAGGAGACTTTTCATTCAACTCAAAACGTGTTTACAAATGAGAGAGTTCACTATGCATAGAGATTGAACTCCGCCAAGGGGAGTAGAAGATAAGAAAATAGAGTTAAATTTGGTAATTAAGAGTTAACTTCACTAAACATGATTAGCATAACTTAACCCCTTAAAATTAGGAAGTGCACAGGATAGTTTCTTGAATTTAAGAAAATATAATGATTACATGTAAAAAGTGATGATGACTTGGATGTGTTGGCATATGTGGCGCCACTTGTAAGCCTCCAATGATAATGAATGTGTTTTGAAAGTTTGAAAAGTCAAATGGAAGAGTTCAACTAACCCATGTGCTCATGTGAGTGTCACGTGCTAGTTTATAAAGTTCAAAAGACACTTCTAACTCTCTAGATTTTAGATCATGGTTCCTCAAGCTCTAAAATCAAGTACTAACTTCTCACAAGTTCCCCTAAAAACTAAGAACTACTTAAGAACAATCTTCTAATCTCATCTTCTAAAGCCTTGAGTCTCCCTCTAGTCAATCTTCCTTAAAATCTCTCTTTTATTTCTTCTTCTTTTTCGTTTTCCATGTATATGTATATATTTGTATATATACTCCTAGAAACTAGGTAAAGATCACCAAGATCCATCACCTTCCATAAACATTACTTTCGTAGTCATTTACCTTAGATCTTTAAAAACCCTTCAAGAACTACCTTAAAGCCACCAATATCCATCACCTACCATAAACATTACTTTTCTAGCCTTAATTGGACCATAGGCCAACCAAGAACATTTACACATCCAAGAAACTGAGTCTTTGAAGCATAATTTGCCTTAGTTTCTTTACACTTATAACTTGTAGGCTCGTCTTTAGATGATTCTTAGCATTCTAGTGAACCACCATTCATATTTTTTCCACTAGAGTGGAATAAATAAAAAAAATTGTGAGGTTGGAAGAAGGAATTAAGAAAGGTACATAGGTTTAAAGATACAAAAAAATTAGTTTGATAAGGTAATTGATTGAAATATAGGAAGTGTTGAAAATATCTTATTTTGGCCAGGAGAAGCATCTACAAATAGGTGCTACAAACTTTTCTTAAATTTCAAACATTGACATGATAAGCTAAGTAATATGTGCATACGACAAAAAGGATTTAGAGATGGTTCTTAGAACGGAGAAGAGAATGGTTCCAATAGTAACAACTATAACTAAAATCTTTGATGTAAGAGATTAGCTCAATATATGAAGGAAAGTAATTTCTCCCAGGAGTGTGAAAACTATTCCAAAAGCTAGTCACTTTAATATGAAAACTTAGATAAAAGTTTAGTTAAAGAAAATTTGATTGATAAAGAAGTGCAACTAAGGTGTACAAAATGTGTTATGTGTAGATCAAGAAATGAATTTATAAATAAGCTATTTTATGACTACAAGATAGCCTAAGAGTATAGGATATGTGTCGTAGATCATGTTCCTTGTACGATTAAAGAGTACATGTGGCGATTTTGCTTGTTGCATCTCAATAAAAAAAAGTAACAAGGTTTGGGTTACTATGTAGGTATTAATTGTAATACCCTAGAAAAATAGCTATAGAATAAAAATTAACCTAGAATTTAGTTTTAGAGATAAATAAGACAACACCTATTTTTTTTAACAGAAAAGTTGTTTAAGTAAATTAAAGTTAGTTATTTACTTTTTATTTTTATAACAACCACCAACTCTCTCTATAAGAAGATATTCTATCTCTCTAAAAAGATATTCTATTTATTTATGTAAAAACTATCAACTCTCTCTAAGAAGATATTCTGTTTTATTCTAATAAAAACCACCAATTATCCCTAAGAAGATATTCTATTTATAAAAACTACCAAATCTCTCTCTTTCTTTAAGAAGATATACAGTTTCATTCTTATGAAAACCATCATCTCTCTAAAACAATTTCTCTTTAAAGTTTTCTACTTTTTCTCTAGATTTGTGATCTCATATGTTATCATATTGACAGTCAAAGGATACCCCTAGATTCCTAGCATTGAGTAGATCAAGAGTGTCCGATTAGATTCTTGAATAGAATTAGGTTGCCCGTGATTTTGGGATTTTTGAGTATCTTTACTCTATAGAGGTGAGGAAAGCTAGTTGTATGTTTTCTTATAAATGTTTGTCTCCTTTGAAATATCAATTTATTTAGAATTATGATATTTTGTAAGAGAAGTTAGTTTGATTGTTTTTTATATATATTGTAATTATTTATTTTATTAAATATGAATTGGATGAATTTGAATTGAATGGAATGAATGTTTATATATGGTATGATGTAGTATGAATGTTTGTGTTTGTGAATGATGTGGTGTGTGATCGAGCCTACCCATGTCCTGACTCTACTAGTCATTGGAATCATAGATGACGATGACTAGGTGGTGAGAGTCGAAAGAGTTTCACATCCTGACTCTACTAGCCATTGGATTACGATTATATGACTGTGCTACGATGTGAAAAAGAACCGGACAAACCAGATCATATGGGTGTCTCATGAGTGTGATGTGTGATGTGTGATGTGTTAGTGATGATGTGATGTATGAGATGAATTACGAAAATTTGATTTGTTATTTTTTTTGTTGATTTAGAAATTTAATTTATGAAAATACAACTTTTAAAACTCTCTAGCTTACCCTTCTTTTTGTATGGTGTTTGTTTTGTTTTTAAATCTGCGATGATCGTGTATTTGACAGGTGGTGTGAATTTCCAGTAAATTGATGGAGAAACTTTATTTTATTTTATTTTTTTGTAATTTTAAGAAGATATTTCTTTTAAATCTTATATGAAGAAGTCTATTTTGAAACATATATTAATGAATCTATAAATGTTTTTATTTTATTCTTATATAATTTTTATGTAATAAAGTTTTTATTATATAAAAAATATGAGATATTATATTAATGGTATAATGTATTTAGAGCTAGAGAAATGATATCAAAGGAAGAAGTTGATGTGCATAAAATTTTCATCAAGTCTGGACTTAGATTACAAATAAAGTGTCAAAAGCTAGTTTTGCTTACTATGATTGGTATAGTAATCATATTTCTTATTTATATCATCCACATTCATAAATTTGGTGGGTAGAAGTACGGAGAAGATGATCATAAAAAAGGAATTCAATCATTCGCACAATTTTATTCTTTACAGATTATTTTTATATGATAAAAAAACAAGTATAAGATGTCTAGTAATTTGGTTATTGATGTGTTTATAAGAACAGATAAAATACACTTTTTGTTTTTTTAGATTAAATTCTAAAAATAATTCTTTGAAAATAAGAATAACTTGTTTAACTTGTTTTTCATTTTCTAACATCTTTAGTTGTAAATAATTATATTATTTAGTTTATTTTTACTTTAAATATAAGAATTTAAAAATTTTATACATCTTATACTTTAACTATTATAATTAAATTTATATTTTAAAACTTTTTCATGATTTCTTTTTCAAATAAAGTATAAATATTATAAAACAAATTAAATAAAAATATATAAGATAAATAAAAAAATAAAAAATATTAGAATTAAAAAACATTTTTAAAATTAAATAAATAGATAGATAATTAGAAAATAATAATTAAAATAAAATTGTAGGACAAGTTTTAAAAATTAAAAAATATAATAATATGATAATATTATGTTGAAAAAAAAAGATGAAAGTGGGAGTGCCATGCAAGACACTCCAACTTAAATCAATAAAAAAAATTAATTAATTAATAAATAAAATATTAATATAATAAAAAAAACTATGTAAATACTTTTACTCCATCTTAAATTTTTTTCAATTTTTTTTTCTTCCTCCCTCTTTTTCTACTATATCTTTTCTTCTACTTCTACTATATCTTTTTCTTTCTCTCTCTCCTTTTATTTATTTGTTTCTTTCTCTCTACCAATTCATAACAACTCATATCATCTCCTTCTAATTTTGATTACTAAAGACATGGGAAAGTGAGACTAAGAAATTTTATATTAATCTTAATGAATTTATACTGTTTTTATTAACCTTTTTGTTTATTTTAAGTCATATATTGTTTTACTTTGTTTATCTTATATGCTTATCATTTACTCTTTCTAAAGTAGTACAATGAAATTTTTATTAATGCATATTTATGTTATTTATTTTTAATTATATACTTGTTTTTTTTTATTAATTTATATAATTAATTCTAATTATGTATTTATCCATTTTATTAATTTATATTTATATAATTTAATTTATTTTAAGTTACAATCAGTTTTTTTAATAGTTTATACCGGAGAGCTAAATTTGTTTTGAAAAGATTTATCCCTAAAATTGATAAATATCACACAATAAATGTAAAAAGAATAATAAGAAAGAATAAAAATCATTCAAATCAAATCGACTGTACATTTAACTTTTGTTGTTAAACCATAAACAAATTATTTTAATTATCTTTGTAAGTTTCAAGCATGTAAATATGAATCACATATAAAATAGGTATATACCATATCATCTATTGAAGATAATCAAGATGATATAGATCAATCCTTAGATTACACTAAAAATAATACATCATACAACTCTTGAAATTCCATCATAAAGACAGGTATTCAACCCTTAAAAGGTCAAGAGCAAATAAGTAGAATCAATCCAAAAATTCAAAAACTAAAAAAAATAGAAGATAATACTAGAGTTCTACAACAAAAATATTCTCAAATTCTTTCACTGTTTAATCAAAAAAGTATTTATTTAATATATATATATATATATATATAAAGTTGTTTGTTTCGGTTATCTAAAACAACTTATGTTTTAATTTGATAAAGTACTATATTGTTTATAACTTTTATCGTGGAGAATAATATTTTTTATTGAATAAAATATTTGAATCAAAATTTTAAATATTCATTTTGATTTTATAATTTTCTATTATTATTTTAAAGCTACATATAATTATATTTACCATCAAATAATCATTCGTTTTTTCTTTGAATTGATTTGATAATTAAAATTATTTATTAGTATTTACTAATGAGACCAAACTTATACAGTAAATTTTATTAGTATTTACTAATGAGACCAAACTTATACAGTAAAAACAATTTGACAATTCGAACATTGTGATACATCAATCAAAATTTTTCTTTATCATTGGTGTTCCGATATATTTACTCTTCTATAGTTTTAAATTTTTATTATTATGTTATTTTGTATGATTTATGTGAGTGCACGACTTAATTAAAAAAACAATCATATATTGACAACTACATTACATTAAAAAATTTATTTAACTCATCAATTTATTTTATTATATTATTATAAAATAATTGTTAAATATTTATTTTAATTATCAAATTATTATTTATGTTAATTAAACTGTGGTGATTAAAAAATTACATAGATATTATTTTATTATAAAATTTTGAAATATTTTAGAAATCTATAAAATTAATAATTCATGTGTAAAGTTTAGTTTTAAGAAGAGACACTAATTTTTATTCCATAAAAAATATATTTTTTTTTTCATATTCTTCATAGTTTTAAAAATATATATATTTATAAATATTTTAAATAAAATTTAATATTATATTTATTGTAGGGATCTATTTGCTTCAAGAATAAGTGAAAAAATTACTCTTAATCTAAACTTTTAATTTTACTTTAAATTATCAATTTATACTAATTAGGTGATAACTTTATCTCATAAAACATATCGCTTCAGAAATGTGATCCATCATTAATGACATTAATATTACAATTTCCTCTCCTACTTATTATATTATGTTTTTTTTATATCATTTTATGTTAATAAATTAATAATTAACATTTATTGTATAAATTTCCAACTTATCAGTAGTTTATGTGAAATTTTTCTCGTGAAACTTTTAAAACTTTAAGAAAATTATTTTTTGTTACTACAATTTTTTATTTTAGTGTTAGTTTTTATGAATAATAAATTTAAAAATAATATGTTAGCAGATAATATTTTTTTGTAGATTTAAAATTTTTAGAATATTTTACTTTTTTTTTTTTTTAATCTGCAAGACAATTTC
>Ga0209489_105406_pt1 | contig 22161 bp, 11 predicted proteins | sample SiratrowhiteBW_FD_187527 | JGI IMG/M metagenome (GOLD analysis project Ga0209489, IMG submission 187527) | Root nodule microbial communities of legume samples collected from California, USA - Siratro white BW (SPAdes) (version 2) | ecosystem: Host-associated > Plants > Roots > Nodule | place...
AATTCAATCAGTGCTCAAGGACCAGTCAGACCTGCAAGAAAGACTTGAGCACTGATAATCATATATCTGAGTCTTTTATTCTAGGGTTCTATTTGAAAGTAAATAACTAAAATAAGTTACTAGCTTCTCTTACCTGATGAATATCTCTACAACAATTCTCCACCCGATAAAGATGTTAATCTTAAAATCTAGGGATCTAGAAAAAGTTATCAGAACAAAACCAAATTTTAGTATAATCTTAATTAAGTTGAGAGAAATACTTTTCTCAACTGTCTCTACTAAGATTGATGACAAAAAAACTAAGGAAAACCAGAGATTAAGGGATCTATAGAGCAAATACGAACTTACTCTGTTTGAGATTCTGATCGGTTAGAAATGATCCTTAACTCCTTAGCTACTGCAGGTATATCTAGATTTTAAAACAGATGATGTATGGATGGAGAAAAACTAAAAAGAATGGAGATAGATTTTTGAAAAAACGAGAGAGAGGCAAAGGAAAGAGAGTCTGGAGGTGCAGGACGTCACACTTATAGATAGGAAATGCACACTTATAGATAGAAAATGCATGGTCCATGAAAGAGATTGAGAATGGTGAGAGAACCAAGTATTTTTCTTTTTGTAAGCATTAATGTTTAGGTAAATTAACACGAAACGCTACCTGATTTTCTAAATAATTTTTAAGTAATTTTTTTATTATAATTTATACAGATATGTCCCTTACCAAACGTAGAGATTAATAAAATTTTACTTTTTCGATAAAGTTTTCTTCATTTATATAACTAGAACTCAAATATCTGTCAACATTTTTAACAAATTTAGTAATATATCAATTAGTTTAGGAATTTCATATATTTATGGTATACAAGTGGGATGACTTTTATCTTTTAAGATCAAACTCAAATTAATTATAAGCTTGTTTTATAGTTTTGTTAAGATCAAACTCAAATTAATTATAAAATAGGTAAACAATTTATCTGGGTTTTGAATTTTTTTTTTTATAAATTATGATTCATTGTTATGTTGTGGACTGTGTAGACTTGAGAGCTGTGAAGTCTTTTTCTGATTTAATTGATGGCAATGAAGTCCACTTCAGTTGCCATTTGTGGCATTGGATTTGTAGCTAAAGGTGCCTTGATATTATGGCAAAGCTACCAAAAGTGTTCTGTGAATAATCTTGTTCCACCCTTAACATACTTAATAAAATAATAATGTTTTTACTTTTCAGTTCATTTATTTTAAATTATTTTATATTTTAAAATACTTTTTATATATAATTTCTATTGGTTTGGGTGAGTGTTTAATAGAAAATGAGATATTTGTGCATCATCATCCTATCCTATAACATTTCTGTTTAGTGGGAAAAATTGAAAATTTTGTTTATTGGAGGAAAACTTGAAAATTCAATTTTAAAGGGTTGTATTTAGTTTCATACCATGTAAGTTTTGTATGACGTTAGTATTTCATTATCGGGTTTGGATATGGTTACTTGGTTAGTTTATTCAATGTAAAAAATGATTGTTGCGAAAAAGTTATAATCCCTTTTAATAATTTTTATTGGCCTAATGATTGTCTATAATGTATATAATAAAGATGTCATTTTTATATAAGAACGAGAGTATCAAGTTTTAATTCTAATTAAATATTATATAATCGTATGAATATATGTAAAAGGAACATTTTTTTTATATTATTTTAATATTTTAATCATAATTAACGTAAATTCGAAACTTAAACAAATTAGTTTAATTTTTTATAAATATTAAGTAAACTCGCTTATATGTTATATATAAATTTTGAATAAGTTTCCAATTGAGTTGTTCAAAACATATATAAGTTAAATATTTTTTTTTTATAATTTAACTTTAATCATGTTCTAACTTTCATTTGTTAGAAAAGTGATTATATAAAAGGAGGTTTGTCCTGAAAGTTTTTAATGGTGGTAGAATGATATGTGAAAAAAATGTAAAACACTGAAAATGATGTTAATGTATATATATTATATTATTACCGTTTCAAAACAATTGAAGAAATAAAACAGATAAAGAAAAATGTAAAGAGAAAAAAATTTAGAGAGAAAAGAATAATTCAATCCATTTACATCCTCTCTTTTCTTAAAAAGAAAAGATGTATATTAAGAGTTATTCATGACAAAATCTCTAAATCATAAATTGGTTATTTTGATTTGCTTTCTGCTATTTGTTTAATGTCATTAACATATTTCATTTTTATTTTTTTTATGAATTCCACTTCCTTCTACTTTTTCATTAGTGACAATTTATTTCTCATTAAGAGTAATTTTGTCTTCAAGGTTAAAATATGGATATTTTTGCTAACGCTATTGCGTGATCATCTCAAGTGACATGCATGTTGTCCATCACTTCTCATTAAATCAAATGTTGATGAATACACTACTAGAGAAATGATATTTTACAACAGAATATAACGTTGGTTAAAAAGGAACCATTATAAAAATGCTACTAGTGATATGACACGTGTCTCATAGAATCGTTTGAGATTGTAACACAATTGTAGGTTGGATTACAGGCTAAGATACAATTTGAGTAATGGACAATGGTATGTATGGTTGAGAATGATCTCCCTTGAATGATTTTTATTAAGAGATGGAAAATTGTGTGAATTTTGGTCAATGCAAGAAACATAAACTTATAAGTCATCTAACCAATGCAATCAATGATTCAAAAAGGACCAAAATATCTTATGGTTAGTTCTTTTATTCTTCCACAAATCTACAAAATGGTGTTTACATAGTTAAAATTTCACTAAAACTTGATTACCCATCTTGAATTCCAAATGAGACCTTTTTATATCAACATTTTTCTTCATATGAACCTAAGATATTAGTATTTAATTTCATAAGAGCTTCATTCCTATCTATTAACAAGTCTTGGATATCACCAAAATCTATCGAATTAGGAACATATAGAGCAATATAAGGAGGATCATGACCATACATCACTTTAAAAGGTGTCATTCCATTATTAGTATGAAAGGATATATTATACCAATATTAAGTTCAAGGGAGAAGTTTAACACAATCCCTAGGAGAATAAGTGAAGCACCTTAGATACATTTCCAAATATCTATTTAAGACTTTAGATTGAGCATCAATTTGACGATGATAATCGGTACTCGTGTTGAGTTTTATGCCTCTAAGCTTGAACAAATGTTGCCAAAATTTGCTTGAGAACACCTTGTTCCTATCTAACATAGTTGTTTTATGAATTTTATGCAACTTCATGGAAATTTTGGTGACACATTTATTCTCATAATAAGCTTTTTAAAGAAGAAGAGCATATATCAATTACCACTAAGATTATTGTACACTCTTGTGAGAGAGGTGGTCAAGTTATAAAGTCAATTGCTAACTCTTTCCAAATTTGCTTAGGGATAGGTAGAGGTTGTAATAGACTAGCTGAAGGAGTAGTCATAAACTTAACTTGTTGACACACCAAACAATTTTGCATAAAGGCTCTAACATTTGCATGCATACCTTGCCAATAAAATTGAGCAACAATTCTAGTTAGAATCCTTGCAACACCTGTATGCCCTTCTAAAATTCTTGTCAAATCTGCTCAATTATAGGATGCTTTGAAGGAATAACCAACCTTCTTTTCTGATGTAGTAGTTGATAAGGATCTATTTAATTAATATCATATTGTTGATTACTATTGCATAATTCAAGAATATGTTTCAACTTCGGATCTCTAAGAATAACATATCTCAACATAGTTAACATATTGTTGATTACTAAAAAGGATATGTTTCTCTAGTTCATCAATTACACTCTTACAAGTTTTTGTTTTCCTCCACTATTTGTTTGTAGAGACCTTTTTAAAGTTGTTTTCAAACTAGTACACAATCCCCTAACCCATTTCTAGAACTAACCCGTTATTTTAAGGAAGTGTCACTAAATTTGAATTAATGCTTTGTTTATTAGTAAACACCTTGTGATAATACTATGTTTTTTTGGAAAGTCATACAATTTGACAAACATATGCATGAAATCTTTAGTTGTGGAGGAATTAGTAGAATTTGGCTTTTAAAGTAGCAAAATGGGAACACTTAGATAAATTATTAATAGTCACCATTATGCTAGAATAAGAATGAAATTCATAACCTATAAAGGATTAAAAGTGGTTGTAGTAAACCTATGGTGGCATAGTCTAATTTTGACCATTTATGATTGGAAAGAATTTGTGTAGGGCATCATTTGAAATTAAGAAACCACCTTTGTGTTAATATGGACAACCATAGTAACTAAACATTGTTCATTAGGTATTTCATAATATTAAAAATTTTCTCTATTTGTAAAGTCCACTATAACACATATAAGCCATAAAATTTGGGAAATCAAGTCCAATATTACAAAGATGATATTGACCATGTTATAGAATAAGTTAAATTAATTAGACCCAAGACAATCAAGTCTCAATAGTCCATAAGCATTAGATGACTTTTAATAATAATAAATACTGTTAAGTTTTAATTACTAATGTTTTGATAAAATATATTCAAGATCTAAGTTTTAAGCAATGATTTATGTGAGCATAAAAAAAAAAAAAGATAATCAAGTATTATAATATCGTATAAACACTCAAGAATATAAGACCATCTAGAACCCAAGATCATAACACCCTCTAAAACTCAAGAGCATAAGACTGTCTAGAACTTAATACATATTTGACATCTTAGAAAAATATCATACAAGAAACCAGTCCAATATGCTTATAAGAAAACACCTACATGTCAACAAACACTTATTAGACTTTTATTGAAGACATAAGTTGACTATGCACAAATTGAGGATGATTATGACAAATGTTCATGTTTTACAAGCAATGGTTACAAACTTTTACGTTGAAAGTAGGTAGTTTTGTATGAATAATCACAATATAAAGAGGAAACAACCAAAGTTATAGATTCAGTGAAAATATTGTTTTGTTAATGCCATGTGCCACCTAATGTTGAAAAGCTTTGGTAAGAAGAAAACAATATACAACCACCTAACAATAAAATTCACAAATATGTTTATATATAAATAAATCTAGTAATAAACATATGATGATTATTTCATGCAAAGAATGTTCATGCAATACATTTGAGATCAAACAATACCATTAGACTATCTACCTAGACCCTTTAATCTTAGAAATAACCTTTTTTTGAAAAAAAAAAATTCTTCACTAAAAGTTTTTTTCAATTGAGGGGTGCATATTTCTAAATCCTTTCGCCTGAGAGTTTATCAAGCATTTATTCAAACTTCTTTATTTGTAGTCAAGAGTGACAATAATAAAATATGACAATAATAAAGTACTTGTGAAAGCCAAGAATAACTTAACCTAAAAATAATTCTCAAGCTCCTAATCTTAGGATGAGATTAAATTATTTATGAGAGATTTAATATACCGTTTAAGTTAGAAGTTATAGTAAAAATATTTATTGTAAGTAGTTGATTATAATGAAATTCTTAAAAAGTCGTTTGAAGGAATTGAACATAACTTTAATGGACCAATACAAACAAGTCATTATCTTCATTCTTATTATACAAGTAAAAGATCTATCTCTAATCTAACTTTTTTTGTAAATTTATTTTATAAAAATGTTTTCATTAACTTAATGATATTCCTTCATACCGTTTAGTACAAACTATTTGTTTTCCAAAACTTTTACACAAAAATTTTAAACTATTATTTTATAAAGACAATTATATTGAGCTTTAAGGAACCAATTATGTTTCCAAGTAATCTATAAGATGCACATCCTTTTATGAGCAAGTGTGCCTTACTCCAACTTCGTGAGAATATGTGACAAAAACAAATATTCAAATAAGTGTTGTTTGTTATGGTCATAGTAATTCAAAGAAATAAATTAGTGAAAATTAGTTACTTTTTTATTGACAAATAAGAATTGTAATCCAAAATTATAGTACAATCCCTCTACTTGAAAGCACTAAAAGGATTTCAAAATGATAGAAGAAAAGGATGTAGAGAAAATAAGATATTCAAGAAGGAAGAAGGAAGAAGTAATCCACCACATAATCCATACTATCTTATGCAATGATTTTGTATCCCATATATCGCAAAGTCATTGTTGAGTTTGTTAACCTTTCTCACTCTTATACTTTTTCTCATTCCACTATTTGTTGTACCTTTTGTTACTTGTCCTTTTATGTAACCAATTTCGTTAAATCTTTAATGCTGTCATTTTTCTCATTTGCAACTTTTACACACAAATGTAAGTTATTATATGCTTGCACCAAATGTAATTTTGTATAATTTTTAATTATTGATCTATCGATACAGAATCCAACAACAACAACAAAGATCATAATCTTCATAATGATCTAACAACAACTATCTTAGGAAGACTCCTAATTAGAGTATATATGTAGGAATGTTTCATTGAGCCACATAAAATCTTTTTGTTATGTTAGCTTCAATTTGGCTACATTTTTCCTTGCTATGAATAATGCGAAGAGAGATGAGATATAACTAAACTATAATACTCTTATGCTTTATTTTCCATAACCTTTCTGGTCTATAGGAGTTTGGTTTATTATTAGTGTATCATATACTTCAATATGCAACCTTTAGCTTATCATCAAGAAGTGTATTATTCACTCATTTAACTATTGAAATGGATTTATGTTGAACTATTTCATTACTAATATATAAAGATTCCATAGATTTTAATTTTCGACAATCTTATTTGAATTAAATTCATTTTGGATTTGAGTTTCCTCTATTTTTTTTTGTTGGGTGTTTTTAAGTATTTGTATAACACTAAATAATTCTCAATGTTAATCTTTGACTTATTATTGTATGCTTGAGATTTATTACTACTCTTATGTAAAAGAATTTTGTTGCTAGATATATTTCACATTTATACAACAATGTTAATTGATATGAGACATCAAAAGTAAGAAGTGTGATGAAATTGAAATTGATTTTTACTTTGAATGAAACTTGATTTCTTTTATAAAAAATTTGAATTTTATCATTGGATCACTAATTATTACATATATTTTACAAAATTCATCTTGTAGTGTAAGCAAGAAAATTTGTGCCTTAGGTTAATTAATCCTAATCATAAATAATTTTTTTAAGATAATAATTAGGGAAGTGGTAATGGAAAAAGGATTCGATGCATGATAATGTTACATATATATTTTTTAAAATCATTTTTAACTATTGAATAATTACTTTTAAGTTACATACAAGGTCAAAAATTTAAAATTAATTGATAAGCTTTCTTTCCAGACTGCTATTGATATTTTGTATGTTCATCACAGAAGAATGATCATAGGCACAAAATAATGTTTATAGGAGAATTGGGATGGAATAATCTTGGGTAATGAATGCTCCTAAATGTGTTTTTTTCAACTAACATTTTGAATATTTATCTTAACTACTGACTTAAAGGAACACATTCAAGTTCAATCTCCAACACACCTCTCTCAACATGTTGTAGCCTCAATGAGACCTGTTGTTTGACTCTTCCATCTTCAAGGGAGATGATACCATCTTTAGTAAGAGTGTTGTCACCACTTGCTACCCATTTTCCAATCTGCATGATGTCATTGACTGAAGATTTTTCATGTGCCATTGCAGCCTGAACTAGAGGTTGAATGTCTATTTCAGCCTCACCCATAAAATCATCAGTTGAAAAAGTATCTTTGTCATACACAATCTGCATATATGTATCATGATAAGCAAATTTAGCAAGAGTAAGTCATGATCAAGAAAATTAGGTCTTCCATGTAACAAAATGACACCTTACCTATTTGCCAACATTATGAAAAGATTAACAATATTAAATTTGATGAATATAAAAGTTAAATGCTCTCCATCTAACCCCATGTAATAATTTTGTTAATTTTTTTGAAATAGAACATGCCTACAAAATTTTCAAACAATTATAAAACTATTTTCTATTTCATGACAACATTATATTTTAATAATTAATAAATAATATAAGTAAATATCTACTATTCCATTACATGTGTACGAAATTTCAAGTTATCAATATAGACATTAGAATAATATATCATTTTTTATTATGTAGTATCCTATGTTGTTTCTGATTTTGTTAAGTGTATAAAGGTTGATGTACTCTTAAGGTGTGTCTCTTAATTTCATTTATTTTTGACTGTTAAAAAAAATATATCATTTTTCATATTTGGTCAATATAAAATTTAACCTAAGATTATCAAAAATTCAATTTTCTAACTTTTATACTTAATCATTTACTATTCTCTCTATATTCCCCACGTCTAGGATAAATTTAATAAATGGGTACCTTTTACTCGTAGTTTTGCATTACCCCAAACCATAGGTAACTTAAATTCATGTTAGAGAATGCATACCAAACTCTTACATTAATTTTGTAACCACTGACAAATTATCTTAAAATTCAATGTCTTTCTTGACATTAAAAAAATACCCACCATCTCTTTTAGATTTATTTTCATTTTAACAAGATAACCGTTTAAACCTAACCCTTAGATTTCAGTTTTTATGAAAGAAAAAAAGTTGAATGGGTATTAAGTGTGATTTCTATGTAATAATCTGTTGCTAAAATAACTATTAGTCTATCAATCTAGTTACCAAAAGATACATTTGATTATTTTTCTTGGAATTTATTACTCACATGGAAATGATATTCAACTTACGATTTTAAGAGGAGGAACGGAATCAGGAATTGACAACATTAAGCTTTCATTCCAAATTGGGTTTAAATTGTTCTTTATGACACGTGTCCTCACTGACTGCAATGTAAGAGTAAATGTTAAGTTTTGTTTGCATATACATGAATGGTGTGAAGTAGTTTATAGATGAAGAATCTCACTTGGTGACCAAGAGATAAGGTCACATAAGGATCACTACTCATCACATCACGAACAGCAAGATTAGTGCCCTTAACCACATTCACCTTTATCAACCCAACAAATTCAACCATACCTGCCTATATAACAAGGACAAACAGGCTTCAGTGTTACAATAAAATACAAAATAGTACAATCAAAATTACATATTAATTAGAAAATAGATCACAAGCTTGTTAGGAAACTAAATCTTGTTTAGGCCATAGATCACAAGTTTGTTAGGAAACTAAATCTTGTTTAGGCCATTTTTTTTTTTTTGTCATATCACTTGCTAACATAAACAAAATTCTTTATAGAGCACATATTACTACATAATATTTTTTTTATTACACAGTTTATTTAGCATGTGTTTGATATAGGTAATTAACAGTAATCAAATGAAACATTACCAATGAGTTTGAGCTCTTTGAATCTTTTCTTCCCTGACTATTTCGAAACGCTCTGCCAAAACGGTGTCTAGTTGGTGGTTTATCATCACAGTGTTTTTTTTCTCGCATGGAATGATTTCTTGAGGAACCAATTTGAGAATCTGATGATGAAGGGGGTATGAAGGGACAAGACATGTTCTCCTCAGTGTCCGAAAACTGCAGATACTCATATTTTCTCCTGCATAATAAAATTGCATTTTTTAATCATAATAATAATTATGAATTTTGCATGCATGCACAGTATGTTCTTGTCCAATTACCTAATGAATTCTGAACGCTCTTCAATAGAAGAATTTGGTTTTGGTTTCTTTATGTTACTTGGAACGTTAGCTTCATACTTCTTGTTGACTACTGTATTTCCACCCAATTTCACCAATGCATCAACTTGTTCATCGGTCCATTCATCTAGCTTTAGGGACAGAACCTGTGGTTATGTCAAATCATTCTTAGAATTTTATCGTTATATAATATTTTATGAGAAAAAGTAGATATCAAATAGAAGTAATTAATGAATAGTAATATCAAAGTAAAATTTTTCTACAAGTAAATAAATACATGCAAGCACATGGGGATGGGTCAAGACAAGGGAGGAGCCATAAAAGACTCTCCAACCAAACTGTGAACAAGACTTCAAACATGTTTACATTGCCTAACTAGTGTGTCCAATTAACTTAATTACAAAATTGTCAAGAATTTTTTAGTATTCGTATCAAAAATTGTTTTAATTTAAGCTAACAAATTTTCTTTAGGTTAAATTATAAATGAGTTGACTCCCTTAGTTCACTAAATCATCCTAAACTATTTATACATTTTAGAATTACTTATTAAGATAGTTAATGGATTTTCTATTTATAAAGTAGGTCAAAATAAGTCAAGTCCAACAAGTGAGATTAACTATTTTACAACTATAAGAACTCATAATAACTTATTTTAAAAAAATAAATCTGCATAAATTACCTTGGATATATGGACACCTAGGCTTCTATGTACTCCAGAGCATTTGATGCAAATAAATACTCCAAGGCTTAAAGACCTGTCGTTCAACCAATGGTGTGAATAGAAATAAATGCAGATAGTATGAGTTTTTGGTTTTACACAACTAACTTTTCAATAATTTTTTTTTATCATATTTTATGTGCTTAAATGTTCTTCTTTCATTCTTCTAGTAATATAGAAACATAAAATGAAAAAGATCGTGCTAGAATAATATTTAAGGATTGATACACATTAGAAATTAGATAAGAAAATAGCTTTCTTAGATAGAAAAAAAAAATGTCAAAACTTGTCAAGAATTCAAATTCATATATAAAATAAAATGTAAAACTTAAAGTTCAAACAGGAGTTAAAATAAGGAATGTCATAATGAGTTAGGAATGCATAACTCGTCACTGGATTTGAATTTGAGTTGGGTTCGGTTAGAAAAACTATATAATCTTTTAAAATAAATGTCAAACTGTATGTAACTCCCTAAATCAATATAAGTTGAGTTAGAAGTGAGTTCACTCATAATTGACTAATAATAATGTTTTATTATTTTTATTTTTTTTATTTTTTCATTAAAATTTTTTATTATATAAATTGATAATCTAATTATTTTAAAGACTAGGATGTTGTTTAAAAGCATTTTTGTGATTTTGATGTTTAATTTATTTGTTTATCTAATTATATAGATTAATACTTTTATTTTCACTTATTATCTTTATAATATCATTTTGAAACTATAGTTAATATTTTATGAGATAGGTAAATATTTTTATTATACTGTTACAAGTAGATAAGTAGAGTCAATATATTTTTATTATAATTCAATAAATATATAAAATAAATTGGGACAAAAAATATGGTTAAATAAATCAATTCTTCTAACAATATGAGGTCAAGTAGAATTTAAAAAAAAAATCATCAAAAAATGAGCTAATTAAATTGATTCGCTTTTAACTAAATCTTCATTAAATCAACATATATAAATCAAGTTAATCTAAAGTATTTCACCACCATATGAATTCAATGGTGTTAGGAATCTCAAAACGAGTCTAAGTCTCACCTTAAATAAAAATGAGAAAGTTAAGTAATATATAAAAAAGAAGACTCATAATCACACTGTCTTAAGATTTTGGGTTAAAAATAGTGTTATCATTCTTTTATGTATGTTTGATCCATTTTTCCTTCTTGTGAAATCTTCCTCCTCATATTCTCTCAACAACCACACAACAAGTGATATCATAAATACAATATTAAGGTACTATTTAAATTATATATGTTCATGTAATGGTATCTATAAATTATCTTCTTACTAAACTACACAAGAGCGAAAGAATTCGAAAATAACAATTATAAATTATCAAACAACATGAGGAATGAGTAATTCATGTAAATTAAAGTCCTTTAAAAATTAATGTAATACTTACACCCATTTCGGCTCTAATGATCCACAATCGGCACAGTACCTGTTCCCAGCTTGACGCATCAAATTGTCCAGCCTTTTCTGTGGACCTACTCATTCATATAGGGAAATGAAAAAAAAAATATTAAACTTATAAATTAAGTGAACTTCTCAAATAAAATTTGTCCCCCAACACTTTAATATTTGCAATTGAGTATTCTAAAACAGTATCATAGTTAGTTTGATAAAGATATTAAAGCACATTAAACATATATCAAAATGTTTTGTTTAGACTGAAGAAATAAGAACATCTAAAACTTACAAAAAAGTTTCTACAAAATATTCTAGAATATTCTCCAAATATTCTAATAAGATATACTATTTATGAATATGTAACTTTGACTATAAAAATAAATAAAAGTATTAACTTTAATTATTGTTAATAATGTTTTCAATTTCTTTCTAATAATAATCTTATTATTTTAACATTCATTTTAAATAGAACATCACTTAAAATAACTTATGTTTTCTTTATATAATGAATTGTGATTTTTTTTTCATAAAATAAACTACTTTTCTAGTAAAGAATCATTTTTTTCTCACCACCAGAGTATGTGAAATGGAGTATTTAAAACATTTTTTCCCATTTCAATGAAAATAATTTTTTCTCTATAATTTTTAATCTTAAAATTTTCAGTCACCACAAATTTTGAATACAAACACTATAAGTAGATATTTGCTTCCACCAAAAAACTTAATATCATCCACATTAATAAGATTAGATGAAAAAGTAGAAAATAATAAATTATCCACGAATCAGTAATTAGTTAATTCAAATTATAATCCACTTATATTGTTTTATTGATGTAGTTCTAATTCATTAATAATATCTTAGAAAGAATATTTTAGTTCATTTTCTCTTTTGATTATTGTTTTGAAAAGACTTTACAATAACAGTTATCTTTTTTCGTCTAGTCGATAAATTTTTCTTCTCTTATTATACTATGATTCTTCTTATCATACTACGATTCTGAGTATTGAAATTATCATATCTTATTATGTAAATCACATAATTGAAAATGATCTCATATTATTTTTTTTAGTTGTCCAGTGTGATTTTTTTTTCTTTGTTAAATTGAAAAGTCAAACTTTTAGTTTTTTTTAAATATAAAAGGTAGAAAACACATAAGATTTTTCATGCGTAAAGTAAATTAATCATTATAGTATATTATATGTTATAAATTAGATTAAGTTTATCATTTACAAAATAACAACACAAAAGAAAAAAAAGAGATGTGTCTTATGCAGGTAACTTAATTAAATTGGATGTCTTGTTATGAATATAATTAATAGTGGAATGATTGTTTTTTCTGAATTTTCTTTGTGTAAATATTTCATTTCTCCAATAGTTTTCTATATGAAATCGAGGAGTTGAAATTAATTCAATCTCATAATTTTTTAGTTGATAACAACTTTCCTTAAAGCAACACTAAACAATTGTGAGAGTTATCTACTATATTACTATTTTTGTTATATTTTAAATAGTTAAAACAAGAAGGAGTTATAAGATTTGAGAGTAAAAGCATCGACAACAAAAACTAATTATTTTGCAATCTTATTCATGGATTAGCAACATAAATTAATTATGAAAGTAAAAACATAAACACTAACAGTATAAACTAACTATTAAGATTTCAAAGTGAAAGTATTAACAAATTAGAAACAAATACCTATATGCAAATGATAATTATGTGGAATTAATAATTCATATAATGTTAAATCTGTATGTTTTTAACTGCCGAAAATTTTATTGACTTAAAACATGGTAAAATTGGGAAAGTGTTCTCAATAAACACTAGATATTTCACAATCATCTAAAATACTAAAACACGATACGCTTAGGACACTATGAACAATAAAGATGTCTAATTATGTATATTTCTATTTACTTGGATGCATAAACATATATTTAAATCCTTGTGTGGTTACACTTAGTAATTTTTTATGAATCTAAATTGATTACTAGAAGCTTTCTTTCCAAATTTGTACTTGTCGTTCATAAAAACTTACATTATGTTGCAAATGATTTCCCCACGTAGTTTATGAAATTTCAATAATAAAATATGAATTAATTTTATATGATTTTATTTGGAAATTACAGCAATAATAAGACTATCATATATTTTTATCATAATAAAATAAATAGTTATTTTCTATTTAAACAAAAACTTAATTAAAAAAAGTAAAACTGAAAATTCATTAAAATGATAAATAATCTACATGTATATATTTAACAACATTCCTAAATACTAACACGTGTTGAAAAATTAAAATTGTCATCATAAACTAAGAGTATTCAATATAACAAAAAAGAAAAAAGATAGAAGGCGTATTACCAGAAGACATCCATCGTTCTCTTGCAATGTGAGAATTGAAACTAGGTGTTTCTGAACAAAACAAATCATAAAGACATAATCCTGATCCTGCAATTAAGCATTTCATCTAGTAGTTAGCAGGACAGGATATCATCATGAATTACAAGAGAAATTCTTATTTGTCAAATCTAATAATAAATTTAGACATTAATATTGTCTATATGTGGTGCATGAATTCACCACTAAAAAATAAATAAAGATTGTTTATTGAAAGTTAATTAATTACATTAAATGAAAGTGAATAACTTACAACAAATAACAAATATAACAATGAATACAAGTGTTAATTATGTGTAATTAATTAGCATTTTAGATATGCATACAAATAACTCTTATAAAGATTACAAAAAAACTATTACAAGTTAGTTAGTACATATACAAACATTAAACTGATTAGTTAAACATTTTAATGTGAGAAAACTTCAATATAAAAGAAAAACTCATGGATCTAGTCTAGTATAACTTATAGTAATAATAATTAATAATAAGTATACTATAAGTTCTCTTGAAACCCTCAAGGATCAACATGAAGTATTCTTTTCCATAAGGTGGATAATAACACAAGAAAATCCTTATAGGTATCAAGCTAGATAATAGAGATAACCTCTTCTTCAAGTTGCTTCTCTACAAAGATTTGTATAGGACATGCAGATTATTATTTTCTTCTTTTTTTATTTTTTTTGGTGCTTGTTTTCTTTTCTCACTAGAGGCACTCAGAGTTTCTGCCTTTCTATCCATTTATAAAAATCTTGACACAAAAGGATGCATTCTTTAAGCTCCATAATAAGTGGATACCCAATAAAGAAAACCCTTCTCTTTCTTTTTCTTAGTTAAGTGAGTGTGGGCCCAATAAATTGGTGACCTATCTCACAAATATGGTGTCAATCTCTTATATAAGTTTTATTTAAGTCTCATTATTGTGAGATCTCGCTAGTGAATCCCCCTAAAAAAATCAACAGTGGTATTAGAATCGATGGTTCATCTTGTTGACTGACTTAAACGAGTAAAGTAATGTATCCATTCTCTTTACAACCCCATTGTGTTAAGGTGTCTTTGAAACTATCTTTTCAAGCTTGATGTCATGCTCATTGAAATCATGCTCAAAAGAACCATAGTATTTACCACCATTATCCACTCTAACACATTTCAATAATTTGCATGTTTCTCTTTCAACACTTGTATGTAAATGTTCGAACACATGAAGTACTTGGTCTTTGGATTTCAAAGCAAATGCCTAATCCTTTCCATAATGGTCATCAATAAAAGTGACAAAACAAGAAACACTAATTGATTTAACATCCATAGTGAAAATTTCAGTGTGAATTAAACCCAAGATATGTAGTCTTCCACATGGAGGATAAGTGCAAAAAGGAACTCTATGTTGCTTACCAAAAAGACAATTAGAAACGTTTCAAGAGATGTACCTCTAATAGAAAGAAACCCTTATCCTACAAGTGTAGCAAGGCCTTCTCATTAGTGACCAAGGCTTTTAAGCCAAAGTTCTATAGAACAATCCTCAACTACAATCACTTGAGGTGTAGACAACTTTGTTGATGTCCAATAAATAGTATTTCACTTCTCTCCTTTTTCTACCACCATTTTCCCTTTAGTACACTTCTATTTTCCATCAACCAAAGAAATTATGATAATTGTCTTCATCAAATACTTGTATAGAGATCAGGTTCAGGTGTATATTAGGGATGTGCCTAAAGTTGTTCAAATGCAACATGTAATCTATATTAGTCTCTAACCAAACTTCTCCAGCGTCAAAACCTTGCTTACCCCTTGGCTTCCAATCTTTACATGCCCAAAATCTCCAACGGTATAGGACATGTAAAATAATTACTGTGTAGTGTAACATGAAATGAGGTAGCAAAGTCAATAACCCATTTATACTCTTGGCTAGTCAGATTAACAAAGTAATCTTCATAAACAATGACAACTTCACCATTAGATACAATTGTAGTAGTGACTTTATCTTTATCTTCTCTTCTATTATTATTATTATTATTATTTCCTCTACCCCTTGATCTCTCTCGCAAATAACAATTCTTCCATGCGAGACTTTCCACATTGAATAATTGGTAGAATCCAATTTAATTATTGTTCCAGTACCATCATCATCTTTCATCTTCAGAGCATAAATCAAAGCTCTGATACCAATATAAAAAAAATACGCATAAGTGAAACCCAAGTCAATTTGTCCCTATAGAAACAATAGGCAAAACAATGAGATGCACTAGATAGAAAGGAGAGAAAAACTAAACCAACACTTTTTAACGTGGAAAAAAATTCAATATGAAAGGAAAATTCACGGGACCTAGTCCGGTAAAATTCTACTAATAATAATTAATGGGTACACCACAAATTCTCTTGAAGCCTTAAAGCATCAAGAAAAAAAATATTCACTTCACCAGCAAGGTGGATAAGAACAAAAGAAAGCCTAATGGTTATCTAGCTAGACAATAATCTCCAAGTTATTTCTGTGCACATATTTATACAGGACATACTAGTTACTATTTTCTTCTTTCTCTCTCTCTTGGTGACTTCTTTTCTTTTCTCACTAGAGACACTAAGAGTTTTTGTCTATCTACCTCCCCATAAAAATCCTGATGTAAAAAAATGCATTTTGTTAACTGCATAATGAGTTGATAGCCAATGAAGAAAACCCTTTTATTTATTTTTCTTAATTAAGTTTGTATGGTTCCAATAAATTAGTGACCCACTTGGCAAATTTGGTGTCAATTCCTTATGTGGGTTTGACTTAGCTCTCACGATTGTGAGATCTCTCTGGTGACTTCCCCTTAAAAGACCCACCAATGGTATCAGAGTCGATGGTTTGTCTTGGTAACGGATTTAAATGAGTATAATATCATCTTGTATCGAAAGTCTTCCTGACGGAGACATCTCATTGTTTAAATGATGTTATATGTAAAGGTCACTAGTGGGGTACTCGTGGTTAGAAAGGTTGATGCTCGAGGGCGAAACACCAATGTGAAGGGACTCATACTTGAGGATACAAGTATGAGTTTGAGTCCCACATTGAGTAGGATTGAGAAAGTTGAACAACATATAAGGAAGAAGACTTACAGACCTATTGTCTTAAAGTTTTTGCTTGAAAGTGAAGTCAAACAATTTATTGTTTTATCTAATTATTTTATTAATTTTTTAAATCTTTTAATTGTCTTTGACAACACACTTTTAGTTTCACTACCTAAAAAAAATAACAATTAATAAATCTAATTATATAAAGAAAATTATTAACTTCATAAATGCTAGAAAAAGAGAAAACGTTTTCTATATGAAAAGAAATTGTTCTTTTGTGCAAATGACAATGAGAAAAATAACATTTATTCTAATTCTATACTATTTGTAAAGAACAAAAGTTTTTTATTATGAAGAAAAAAAGGTCATATCATCATTTTTAAAAAAATACAATGGTGCTTAATTGATAAGGCTACCCATTATGATAATACTTATAACTCATGGATCTTGATTTCAACCTTATCTTTCTAAATCAATGTGTTGCACTTGTGAACTCTTTTGATATACGAAGAATATCTTTAAATGTGTAAAGTTCAATTGTCTAACTTATTTAAGTGGGACGAGATTAAAATAAAGTTGTGTTTGATATAGACTCATTACTTAAAATACCACAACAAACAAAAAGAGATTATGAAAAAAACAACTATTGTAACTTTTGCATACTCACCAACATACAAAATTTTTTGAATTGTAACTAGAAATTTGTTCAATGTCAATCCAACTAATTTTTGAACAACAAATTTCTAAAAGGGTGGTTCTTTTTTTTTAATCCAACAAATTTTTGGACTCTATTTTTGTTTTGTATTTCTTATAAATTTTTGCAGGTTCAAAAAATTTTACTTCACTACTTATTGCTATGTTATTGAATTATTATTTTAATATATTCTCTTATAATCAACATCCTTTACTCACATAAGAATATAACTTTTTTTTTATTCATTAGTTTTATATAATCATATTTATTTATCACAAAAAAAGTGGGTGGATATATTTAAGAGACAAACTCTTTCATGATGCACTTAAATAAATAAGTTCCAAAATCTCTAACAAATAAAACAATTATCTAATAAGAAACTCAATAATCGAATAAGGAACTCAAAAGAATTGTGGTATTAGCATTCCTAACCACTTAAGAATTTATAAGAATATAAGTTTTTCGTTTCCTTAAGACAAAGAAAATTGTACTATCCATTGATTAGTTTTTCACATAAATTTTTTAGCTCAAAATGGATAAGAAAGATAAATATAAATGAACTCAATCTTAGTTCCTTGAAGGAAGGAAATTGTATTGTCTCTTGCCATCATTGATTAGTCTCTCATAACTAAAAGAAAAAAGAAAAAAAGTGAATGAAATAAAACTATCATATTCAAATTACTTCAATTTTCTTGTATAAGACATCAATGTTATATTCTTTTGTAAAAGAGAGAAAGAGAGAGAAAAAAAAAAGAGAAGGAACAAGAAGGTTTTGTAGAAGAAAGAGAGGAGAAAAAAAGAGAAGGAACAAGAAGGTTTTACCTGACATGCCACTGGTATTAGGATTTTCTCGTTGAACAGACATCTCCATTTTTTAAAATTTGAAACTATGTCAAAAGATTGAGGCTATAACATTGGAATAGTTATGTTTGTCAACCGCTCCTCTACAAATTGCACGAAGATACATAAACTATGATCAATAACAATGAAATAAGAATGGTACAAAATACAAGAAAAGAAAATTGTATTTTCAAATAGAAAAGTTTACCAATCAAATAATCTCCTTTCTCATCTTAAATTGGGCATTCATCAATGATAGCTTATTCTCTACAACGATTAGAAATATTGTCACAAATTAAAGAAAACATATTTAATCAATTGAATTTTGTTAGCCATTGTAGCAATACAAAGAATTAGAACATTTTCAAACTTTGATGAAGTTGGACTTGATAAACTTTGAAGATTAAATGGTGAAATTTGATATGATTGATCTAAACAGCTAAAAAGAATTTGAAATGAAAAATAATCTGAAAAAAAAAAAAGGAGAACTGATGTTCTCAAATTATTCTTAATGTGTATCAAAAGTGAATGAGAAAACTACAATAATTATTGGGATTGAAGTCTTTGGTTGGGATGAATGTTTTACCCACCATAGAACATTGGTGTTCGTAGAGAAATACTTGAACGCACTTCATGGAGGCAAGTTGGATCTTGTTCAGGACAAATCAACATATATTTATCCAACACACATTACTACATCAATTCCTCAACTACTACCATTAATAGAAATTTCCAATCTATTTTTGTTTATTTTGTGATGTTTATATCAAAAAAAATATAAAATAAAAAAAATATCTAACTCTAAACTCTTTTAATTAAAGTTATAAAACTTCTACCACAGAGTCGATTCAAGTAGAGATAAGAGGGTGTGTGAATTTGATTATACCTATCTTCATCAAAGTAAAGTTCATATTCATATTTGATTCATTCTCGTATATGAAATTTGTGTCTCGTTCTCATCTTCATTGAGTAGTGAATAGAGTGAATATACTTTCATCCATACTCACCTCGTTATTATCTCAAATATTAATTAAATATTTTTTACCTAAAAAATAGTATAAAAAATATGATATTTAATGTAAAATACTAAAAAAAATTGTATTTGCATAAATATTAAAACAGAGTTCCAAATAAAAGTTGCTTATATGTCAGGTAATTTTAAAAAGCAATTGCACATCATTAAAATCTCTTGATAGATATAGCATCTATTATTTTTAAATGTTTAAGAGAAAAATAATAATTAGAGATCTGAATAATTTTAATAGATATTGAATCGGTCGAGTATTTGAGAAAAAGAAATAAAAAACTGTATATTAAAATAAGGATAATATAAGAACCAAAAGTAAAAATAGATAATTTTTTTATGATAGTTAAAATAACTAAAACTTCCAATGATTAAATACACAAAATTGAGAGAACTAAAATAAAAAATAATAATAAGTTTTATAGGTTATATAATAAATGTGAATGAATAGGAAAATAATAATCGGTCATGTATTTATCTTCGTTTCTTTATTTTATTTAAAAAATTAAGTATACTTATTTGTTATTGGTGTTTAATCAATGTGGATATATTTATCAATGTGAATTATTTATCATTCATAATATTAAGTATCTGGTATAGAAAAAGGAAAATAGTTGAAAGAAATGAATCTATCATTAAGAAAGTTTTTTTTTTTAAGAAAATTAATTATAAAAAAATGTCTGCCGTGGAATGTGAAGAAGAAACGAAAAAAAGGAAATTTTACTAGATTCGAAGTGTATTTTCTTTTTCTTTTCTCCCTCTCGTCATTAAAGTTTGTAACGATTCTTCAGAAAAAAAAAAAAAGTGAGTTATTGAACGAGAAGAACAATGGAAAAAAAGATGTCACTGTAAGAGTTAGCCACGAAAGTTCTTTTATTACTAGTTTATTAAAAAAATATCATTAACGTGATTTTTAAGTTAGTTATTTCAAACTATAAAATTATGTCAGAGTTAAAAGTTTTTAAACTATCATTCTATTTAAATTCTAAAACACATTAATATTTCTATTATTGGATGTAACGCCCCTGCAACTCTATAAGTATATTTTCTTCTTCTCTCTCCTCCGTGCCACCCTCTTCTATTCTCAAAATCTCTCTCTTTTTTTTTTAACTTTTTTCCCTCCATACATCATCTGTTTTAGAATTTGATCATACCTTGCAGTACCTGAAGAGTTAAAGATCATTTCTAACCGATCAGAATTTTAAACAGAGTAAGTTCATATTTACTCTAAAGATCCCTTAATCTCTGTTTTTCCTTAGGTTTTTCTCATCAATCTTAGTAGGGACAGTTGAGAAAAGTATTTCTCTCAACTTAATTAGGATTATACTAAAATTTGGTTTCTGATGACTTGTTCTAGATCCCTAAAGATTGGGTTAGTGCCACTGGCTAGTTTGGAGGAATTGTTTTCGGAAATTGTCACCAGGTAAGGGAAGCTAGTAACTTATTTTAGTTATTTACTTTCAAATAGAACCCTAGAATAAAAGACTCAGATATATGATTATCAGTGCTCAAGTCTTTCTTGCAGGTCTGACTGGTCTTTGAGCACTGATTGAATTTGGTTATTTATTGTGATTTGATATAATTAATTGAACTGTTTTAAGAAATGATGTTAGAAAAAAACATGTGAGAACATTTTGGTTGTTGTTTGTTAGAATTGATGTATTATGTGTGATGACTGAGTTATAAACTTGTATGTAATCATTTTGGTTGAAATGAAACCAGTGTACTAGGGGTTGAAAGGAAACCAAGGTACCATGGTTACATATGTCTCTATATGCTTCAGTATGATGAAATTGATGTGTTATGTATGATGACTGGGTTATAGACTTGTATGTAATCATTTTGGTTGAAATGAAACCAGTGTACTGGGGGTTGAAATGAAACCAGTGTACCATGGTTACATATGTCTTTATGCTTCTGTATGATGGAATTGATGTGTTATGTGTAATGTCTGAGTTATAGAGTTATATGTAATCATCATGGTTGAAATGAAACCAGTGTACTCGGGGTTGAAAGGAAACCAAGGTACCATGGTTACATATGTCTCTATATGTTTCAGTATGATGAAATTGAATGTGTTATGTGTGATGATTGAGTTATAGGCTTGTATGTAATCATTATGGTTGAAATGAAACCAGTGTATTGGGGGTTGAAAGGAAATCAAGGTACCATGATTACACATGCACCTATAAGCTTCAGAATGGTTGAATATGATTGTTGTTATGATTGAATGATGAATGTATTTGCAATCATTTTGATTGAAATGAAATCAGAGTACTGGGGATTGAAAGGAAATCAAGGTACGGTGATTGCAGATGGATCATTATGAGGTTAATGAATTTGGAATAAAGTATGAAAGTTTGTGATTGAATGTTAAACTTAGTTTTATTCGACTTAAGAATTCATA
>Ga0209489_105409_pt1 | contig 22152 bp, 10 predicted proteins | sample SiratrowhiteBW_FD_187527 | JGI IMG/M metagenome (GOLD analysis project Ga0209489, IMG submission 187527) | Root nodule microbial communities of legume samples collected from California, USA - Siratro white BW (SPAdes) (version 2) | ecosystem: Host-associated > Plants > Roots > Nodule | place...
TGTCAATTGACATGATCAACTGGAAAATTTTAATTCGCTAGCATCTAATCAAACAAGATTGAATACAATATATAACCCATACCCCTGCATTATAAGCAGCTGCCTTCACACCAAACTTGCATAGGTAGTAAACCAGAAGGGAAAATGGCAAAAAAAGTTAACTTCTACTTCCTAGTACTTCATGATGCCTTGAGATTCTCTTGTCAATTGACATGATCAACTGGAAAATTTTAATTCGCTAGCATCTAATCAAACAAGATTGAATACAATATATAACCCATACCCCTGCATTATAAGCAGCTGCCTTCACACCAAACTTGCATAGGTACTTTGCAATTCTCAGAGTTTCTTTTCTGGTGGGTACATATATGATTGTTGGTCCTTGTTCCAAAGGCTCTTTAAGAATTTGTGCTCTTCGTTCTGGTTTCTTAGGTGGGTCAGTTGTCTCGGATAATTCCAATTCCTTGCGAGGTAGTACACAAAAGTCAACATGGGTAACTGCATTTACAAAATATGGCAATACATTATTTCATCCAATATTGCTATCAGGTTATTAACTACATTATTTTGTAATAAAATCAGAGACCCAAAAATAGCAGAAACATTAGTACCATCAAAGTTATCCGCACTTTGAAAGGCATCGATATCATTTTCCAGGAATTCAATTGACAATTCTTTTCCCGTTAAAAAACCATCTGTGTTTCCTGCGTGCATTATGTTAATGTCTCTATAAGCATAATCATCTTGGTTGTCATCCATGTCATCAGGTGAAACACTGTCTGTATCAGAGTTACTACTAGCGTTGAAGCTATTAGAAAGCTGATCTGAATCATCTGAGATGAAAACCTTTTCATTTTCATCAACTTTTTTCTTTCTACCATATACATGAATCAATTCATGAAAATCTTTTGCATAAGAAGCCTGTGATGCTCGACTATGCTTTACCTGTACCAAGCCACTGTGAATCTTTACTGCAACAAGTGATGATATATTCAGAGATGAATATACAAAACTCACCATGAAGCGTAAATTAGATCGAAAAAATGATGTAAGAACAACTTTCGTTTCTCTTGACATGTGCAATGATTTTAAAATGTCTTCTCGAACCCTTTTTGTAGCTGTAGCTGTTAATGCCATCAGAGGTATATCAAATTTTAGGGATTTTAGCTTGCTAGTACTGAAATTTTCTCTCAGTACAGACAGTCGCCTGAAACAAGAGCAAACATTTTAAAAACAGGTAATACTTATGACAGTAGACTAAAGACATTCAAGAAATTGTGACATGCGCACCAAACAAACAACAAAAAGAAATATGCATGATAATCAATCAAGATCTTAAATGCAAACCATATGTTGCATTTAAGATCATTCAAGACATTCTAATAGCACTAATTAAGGAAATGTAGGGGATAAAACTGACCTGTAATCTGGACGAAAATCATGACCCCATTTCGAAACACAGTGTACCTCATCAATTGCAAATAAAGCAATACCACGACTTTCTGCAAGCGTCTGCAGTGGTTGAATCAATCTACATGGGATTGCAATGTAGTAACAAAACATCAAAAAGAATAAAAGAAACTATAAAGAATAAGGCCTTTTTTTGGATAAATTTATCCATTAACACTTACAAGAGAAGGAAATAAGAAGGTAAAATGCATTGAACTTCTCCATGTACTAAAATCAACGTACACATCTTAACTTCTGGAGAAGTTAAATGGAAACAGTTTACACAAAAGTTAAGTGCAGGAGTTGAGTATAGCTTATGTAAGAAGGTTAGTTCATTTTTCATTTCCTGTAAATGTCTATGAAAAAGTTTATTCAAACATAACCTAAGTCTTCTAGGACACACGATAAGTTTCAACATCAACTTTTAGTCCTTGAAGCTAAGAACAATCTGAACATGACCCCTAACCATACCTTAGAACAGTCTCTGGGCAAATATACACTATACTATACAATCCTCTCATCGCTTTCTGTTCAACAGTATTATCTGGTTGCCCGGAGCCAAGAAAGCACGCACTGATCCCATGTCTAGTTAGCTTTAAACACTGGTCATGCATGAGGCTTATCAAGGGCGAAATCACAACCACCACTTTCCCAGACAACAATGCAGGAATCTGAAAGCAAAGAGATTTCCCTGTACCAAAAACATAACTATGGATAAATGCACAAAGCAATGCAGGGTAAACCACAAACATTACCGGATCCTGTTGCAGCGAGGACAAGACAGTCTTTATGAGCAACCCAGGCAGAGATGGCCTCCTTCTGAAAACCCTTCAAGGATGAAAAACCAAAATGCTTTTTCATCAGATTGCTAACTTTCTGCTCCCAATCAGATTCAGCATCCAAATACTGCGCTTCAAAAGGCTCTGAAAGCACAACGGGATTGGGATCAATTCCCAATTGGGGGAGATCCTCCTTGTGTTCTGTGACATCATCATTGGAATGGAAATGGTCGAATATCTTGGACTGCCGAACTAAACGGCCCGTGCGCAAAGGTCGTTTTTTGAGAGCATTCCCATTGAGTGCATGCGAATTGGAGGTGTGGGTAGTGGATGGTTCTCCAGTAGCAGAATTGAGAATGTGTTCCACAGCGCTGGGAACAGATGGGCCCACCACTTTTATGGCTTCCACGATGCTGGAATACTCGAAACCCATTTCAATCATTTCTGCAATGGCTTGGTCCCAACATGTGTCGTTCCAATCCTTCGCATTCCTTCCCATAACTTACAAGTAAGAAAGAAAGATCTCCTTTTATTTTGGTTGGGAACAAAATTCAAACGGTTGGCGCAGAGAGCATAGAGCATAGAGTAATGAGCATACCGGAGACGAAAGTGATGCTGTACTCAGTCCCGCCAAATCTTCTTGAGGAAGCAAAATATCACGATGAGATTTAATTAATGCGTTCCCAATTTCGCAATTCAAAAAACACACACCACATCTAAACGACACCGTCTTGCAAAGGTCCCATTTTGCAGGTGCACCAGAAAATCACAAACTTGCACTCCAACACCATATTTAGGACACTCTTCCCTTGAGACATGCCCACTCTGCTGTTTCTACATTCCCCTCATTGAATAAAATATTTGTTTTTTCAAGTATTGAAAGACTTTCACGTTACAAATTTTCCCTACATTCACACTAATGTAGGATCCTTTTTTTCAAACTTCTCAGTATGTTTTTTCCTTTCAGGTTGGTTTCAATGCAATTGATCTATATTCTATATACTGAATTTTTTTTTATGTTAAATGATAATTATATTTTATTTTTTTTAAATAAAACTTAAATGTTTTATGCTTTTAATAAAAAGATTACATCTTTTTTAATTTTTAAATAAATATTATCTCTCCTATTTAATAGCAATTATCTTCTTTATATTTTAATAAAATGATATTCATTTCTCTTATTCTATTTAAAAAATCATATTCACTAAAATTTAAATGAATATCATATATTTATAGAATAAAGTTTTAAATATAAAAACTAAAAATTATTCTATAAAAAATAAGAAAAAAATATTTTTGTAATGAAATAAAAAATGTAAATGTCACTTTATCGAAAAGTATATAAGAAAAAATAATATCATTTATTAAAAACGGAAGAAAAGTAAATATTTGTTTAAATAATTTAGGAGATATATGTATTACTTATTAAAAACATTAAAAAATGGTAAATTATTATTTTAGAATTAAGAGAGATAAATATCATTTAGAATAACATGAAAGTAGATAAGTACAAATTTGTTTTCCTATTGGGAGAGGGGAGGAGGTGTTAAACCACCAAGAGAAAAAAAAAATACAGTGTAAATCATTTAATTTATGCACTTTTTATTTTTATTTTTGTTCTACTTTGATTGGTCCCAATTTGTGGGATTTGTTTGTTGCAATAGCAATAATTTTACCACAAGTATTCTTTATGTACAAGAACAATGCCTTCCCTACCCAAGCCAAGTGGATTTATTAGCAAATCATTTTACATACCAAATTCGACCCCAGAGATTTTTAGTATACCCCTTTAATCCTAACTTATTCTTCTCATAAATGTTATACGTTTGCAATTCTAATCTGTGTATTGACATGTAATTAAAAGAATGGTGTAGGTAGAAGTCCATCCCATAAACCAACCTAGACTTATATGTATAAACATGTATATGCTCTAGTTTTATGTTTATTAAGTTTTAAAAGATTTTACTTAAAATATAGGTTAGTTTGTAAACCCACCTACTTGCAATATTGCAGATTTACTTACTCTATAAATTATGAGGTGTATGCTCTCTAGATGTGTATGCTGTTAGGAAATTGTATTTCCGTACGTTTCAAAAATTAAGATAATTTTAATGATAGTTTTATAAAAATTTTGATTGAGAAAGATTATAATCATAATAAATAATCATTAGTGTGTGACTCTCCTATTAAATTTTGACTTTCAAGTAGCTGAATTCATAAAATTTAACCTAACATATGCATTCTATTTTAAGTTATAAGTTAAATAGTTGATAGTATTTATATATTTATAAATAAAGCTAAAAACGTAACAACGAATTCTTTAATATATATAAACTTGGGAAGAAAAAAAAAAACTGAAAAGGAAATGTAATGGATTTAGAAAGGGTATAGGAGGAATGATGATATACTAGTCTCTATTTTTGTTTTGAAAAATTGAATAATGTTCATGTCTAAAATCGATCAAAATAGTTATTCTCAGTTAAATTCAGATCGAATTTCAATAGACACCAGAAGGTCCATGATCTTCGTCATGTCTACCAACTGTCTACCAACTATAGACCATAATTTAACGTGGCAATGACTACAGAGAAGTTTGGTTGAGGCTAAAAAGTCTCTACAATATACATTTAAATATGTTAATGTTTGTTCTACTATTACATAATTGATTCAAAGAAATGCATATAAAAGAATATTTTTCCTAAGATCAGAGGAAAAGTTTTAATCAATCGAAGTTTGATATGATTAGGAAAGTCAGAGAATACAAAATCCAAATACTCCAAAACTGCATAAAAACAAGAATAAAGTTACACTCAGTTTGTTTAAAAATTTCAATTCCTATGAACACAGAATACAGTGTTTAATTCTAAGTTATGATCTGTCTAAAGGGAGCATAGCAAGAGGGTTTGGACTACGTGGAGCTTTAGACTTTCTAAGTTCTTTACACACATTATCTAACATCCCCAGAAAATCTCTCACAATCACAAATATCCTCAATGGATTTGCATCTTCTTTGCTCACATCCCCATGAAAATATTCCGTGATTTCTTTCACACGTACCAATACTTTGTCTTCATCTCCTCGTAACTCTTTCAAGTTTGCATCAGCATAGTTCAGGAATGACTTCATACACTGCACAAAGTTCATGCTTCTCTCATCTTTATGCAGTTCCTTTTCCACCAGATGTTGCAGCCTTTTCACTCCTTCTGATAGGTTCGACACAGAGCTTGCAAGAACATCCAAGTCTATTGTAGCTGTTTTCTTCACGTTGTATAACTCAGTGCTGAGACCAGAAACAAGTTCTAGCCCCATCCTTTTGTAATCTTCTTCCTTTTCTTCCTCCGTTCTGTTCTTACTTCTCTGGCTGATTTTCCCCATAATACTATCTGAAACTCTTATTCCTTCCGACCGAACAATCTCCTGAACAACAAAATGGAGCAACGTGGTCTTCCCATCAGTTCCCTTAACATCTGCAAGCTTCAGAAGGGCATCTAGTTTAAATGCTCTAGCACCTCCTCTGATTGTTCCAACGTTCATACGGTTTCCTGTTTTCAGCACTGCTTCTAGTAACTTCAAGAATAACCTGCTTGATCGAAGTTCCTTGCATGCTTCCTACAGAAGTAGAAAAAAAGACAGTGTGATAGAATTCATAAAGCTTTCGCTTTTTTCAATGGGATGAAAAAAAAAAAAAAACAAGAAACCATGTTGTGTGATCAAAGTTAGAGTTTTTATCTCATAATTTATGTTGACATTTAATGCAACCTTTAGTAGGTGTACCTGCATAAAATTCTAATCTTGATCGAAAAACAGTACCGAAAATATGTAAGTTTTGTCTTTGATGGGTACCTCAAGCATTGAAAATGAGTTTCTGAGGTGAACTACTTCATCGTCAAATGTCTCTCTGAAAAGCATGCCTTCAACTCTCTGAAAGGCATATGGCACATCAAGCATTGCTCTCACGAACCTTTCGGCGGACCCCAATTCATTGATGTCACCTTTATAATTGAAGAGCTTGGATTCTTCTTCCTTGGTGGGTACCATCTTCACCAGTGCCTCTAATTGGGGTAAAGACAACCCCTTCCCTGATTTTCAAGGTAACAATAACATCTTGGACAATATTAATAGGACCATCAATTTTCACCAGCATATGGAATAAATGCACATGAAACTCTGATGTTATGTAAATAAAAGTCGGTGTGGGATTTTACTTAGTGCTCATAACAAAAATGATATTATTATTATTAACATTGAGTAAGAGATACTTTATACCGGGAGAATGGGGCATTTATTATTTTGTATTATTATTATCATTTCCACCATAATTATACTTATGATAAGATACCTTTGGAGTTGGGAACATTTTTAAAGAATGATTTCACCTTTTTTGATGCATATTTCCATAATTGAGCTATACTTTACCTTGCATTAAGGCCTCGCAGACATGCTCAGCTGTCGCATTCAGAGCTTTTGAGAGTATAGTTATGTTCTGCAGGCGTTTTGGCTCGAGAACGTGCTTCCCTGGAGACGGGGTTTTACTTTTTGTTTCGTCGTTCTTAATTGAATTTTGCAAGTTGTAACCAAAAAGAGACTCGATCATTTCCTCATCCAACCTGAACCAAATTCATAATGTGCTTAAACTGTAAAAACAAATGACAAAAAAAAAAAATATATATTGATGCTGGGATGTTACTGATTAAGTTGAACATACTCAAATGAGCTTGATCGTAGTTTATCCCACACCATTGTGCGATTTGGTGCGGCTCTTACTTTGTCCCAATGAAGGGGTTTCAGTTTTGGCAATGGTGCACCATCTTTCCCAAGTGGGGTGAATTGAGGGAGCTGAGATGGTGGAGGAGGCGGAGTTTTGCTATTGCCTTTAAGAAATGGAGGTGGGCATGGTGGTGGGGGAATGTTGGGAGGAGAATGTGTGGGGTAAGGTTCAGGTGTGGAAGGTAACTCCTTTTCTGGGCTTTGATTCGAACCTGAGAAAGTGTCTGAATTTACCGGAGATGATAGATTATTAGATGTGGAAGAAAGTGGGGAATTAGAGGAGATTCTAGAGGAAGAAGTGAGAGAATGCAAGGAAAACAATGGCATTTGCAATGGTGGAGGAGGAGGTGGTGGTGGTGGAGGAGGAGGAGGAGGAAAAGGTGGAGGGGAAGTAAGTGTCTTTGAATTTGAACATTGGTGAATGGTCTCAATCCCTGGCTCCTCATGTTCTGTACTACTTGATGGTTGGTGAGATTGTGTATTTGGGATTGAGTTGTGTGGAAAGCTAAGAAATTTGTTTGGTAATGAACTTGAATTTTGACGGGACAGAGAGTTTGTGTCACTGAGATTAGAAGCTGAAGCATTGGAAAGTCTGTTATTTGAGTGTGAATCAACAAAGGAATGAAAACTTTCATCGTCTGAAGAATGGCAATCTTCAGGGATAATCTTATCCCCAGAAGAGTTGTTGCAGCCATCAGATTCAGCTTCACCTTTTATTGATTCTGCATCTTCATGAACAAATGCAATTTCCTTGGTGGAAGAATCGCTAACATTGTCATACTCTAGACCATCCTTGCAAGTCTTTTTCAAGGTGCAACCGTGTTGCTCAATGTCCTCGCCTAAAGCATTAAGATAAAACAGATCTAGTCCAGAGTTTAAACTCACCTTGCTTGATGAACTTTGACAAGTACCTCTACTTCCTTTGTTCTTGCTATATAGTGGCGTTGTCCTTTTGGGTTTCTTTGTGTGACTTGAGAATTTCCTCCACACCAAGAATAATCCACAAGCACCAATCAATGTAGCAACCCCAGCAGACACAAGAACAGCTATTAGTATTCTTTTGGCCCTGCTTCTATCTTCATGATGAGTTTGGTGAAGCGGTGGATTCTTACCATGGCGTGGATGATGGGAATGAGAAGGTACGTGTGGAAGAGGAGAAGGAGAAGGAGAAGGAGCTGAAGCCTGAGCTTCTTCAATGAGTGGTGATGGAGAAGGTGAGGGAGAGAGAAACTCCAAATCACCATTTGATGGTATTTTGGTGTGGAAACTCTTTAGTCCAAGCAAGGATCTAAACTTGTCCACTATGAAAGCTTGCTTCTCTTCATTCTCATCAAGTCCTGAGATTTTCCTAATCTGCTTCTCATCATTCTCTTCAATGAAATACATCTCTGGTAGGCCATGAACTTGGAAGCTTCCCACTGCATTGAATAGAGAACTCGCCACAGTCAAAATGTGGGTGCTTTGTGATGATTGGAGCACCAAGAGGGTGATGATGAAGATCATAGAAAAATGCTGAGAAGCACAACCCATTTGTTTTCCTTCTCCCAACTAAAAGTCATCAAGACATGAATGCATCTTTCCTCTTATAAAAGTTGTTTGCTTTTGCTTCCATTTTATTGCATCAGCTTGTGAAGAATTGTCATTTGGGTGGTGGTGGTGGTGATGTGTGAGGGAAGATCTGGAACAGTGTCTTTAATGCTACTCCAAGGAACCCCTGAACCTGGCAGTTGTGGTTGTACTGGTCCTTCTTTACTTCCCTGTTCCTACACTCTTATCTCTTCTCACCATAATCAATTCTACCCTACAAATAAAACTGTTAATGCATTGCACACATAGCATACATAACACAGCCAAAGTCTTTCCATCTTTCCACTTTGACTTAATTCTTTTGTCTTGTATGCCTTTTTAAGCTGTTTTGTCAGAAAAGAAAAGTTATTGGTCTTTTCTCCCGCTCATGCTGAATAAAACATCCACATATCCACTCGTTTTTAGTGTTAAGTTGAGGATTCAAAGCCATATTCTCTTCAGAATTTGAAGTTTGGATAAAAACTTTTTAGTACCTAAAAGTCACCTAATCAACACCATGTAAAAGTAAATGGTAGGTCCTGTTTTGTTGGCCTTGCCTAACGCTATGGGTTGATTCCATAAGATTTCTCCAACCCCTTTATTATATATTATTATTATAAATAAAGAACAGGGTTCCGTAAGGTGGGGACAAATCAAATTTTACTCTATGATTTAAGTCTACAAATTTAATGGCATGTAGACTTATTGTGACTGAAATTTTATGTGAGGCTTATCAGTACAGTATTATAATAAATATAAACCCTTACATTCACCTAATTAAATATGCTAATTAGGGTCACAAACTTTTTCTCATCTTATCACGTGAAGACATGTATGAAGGGCTAAAAGCAATATGTTGATTGTTTAATAATGAGATGTTACAGAGAGTGCTGCTGTTCTTCCCACATGATTTTGTACTGATTATTCAGTCTCAAGTGTGTTCTTTTATCGCAACTTACTTATGGCTAGAGTTGGTATTGACATTTTGTCAACAAATGTTAAAATAATGTATAAAGAAAAAGTTTTTGTGAGGGAAAATGAAGGGTGGTATGAAGAAGAAGACATGTACACGTCTTAGTGTCTGATTTAACCCCGGGGAATGGTGTGGTCTTGACAGCTACTTGCAAAAACCTGTTATGTGTCGCGTTCCCATCGTTTTTGTTGCAGACTTCTTGTACTATTCATCAAGGTAAATTCACTTCATTCACATTTTAAACATATATTATATTTCACAAAAAAAAATAATTTAAGAAAGCTTATATTCTTTTTTTTTTCTAAGATTTGTAAGTTTTTTTATTACTCTCAACTAGATTGGTACTCTCATTTCATCTTCTATTGTTGTAGAAAATTAATACCATCACAATTAAACGCATATAAAAAAATATTACAAAATTCAGCAGTTAAATTATAAGAAAAAGTCACTTTAACCACTCTCGTTTTCTTCCCTTAAGTCAAACTAGATTTTGAGAGTAAGCAAACCTTATGTTAAACATATCTATATCTAAGAAATTTCAAGAACTTGTTGAATTCCATTTGCATCATTAACCTCCACTACACATTGTAGCATATGAGCAAATAACAATTGAACATTGTAAGAACTATTGATTATGGCATGTTAATACATGTTTACCTTGATTGTAACTATTACCAACTCAACACTAAATAGTTTGTTTGATTTATCAAATTATTGCTCTTTGCAATATGAAACATGTCAAAGACCAAACATTGAAGGTTTTATATGTAGAGGCTATTGAGAGATCAAACTTATTGTTTTCCAAATATGCTTTGGAAAAAGTTACTTGAAAGTCAAGTCAAGAAGTGAAAACACTAACCTTAGATGTTTCTTATTGAGAAAAAAAATACATAAAGTGGAAGAGTAAAAAACATAGTGAATAGTCATACAAATTTATGTAACAGATGGCAGAAAGAGGAATGAGGGCCCATAATGTGTTGAAGGTTCAAATGATACATAATTGATGGGAGGGAATAAAGAATATCTGATATATATTGGCAGAGACATGAACAAGTAGACTGGAACAAAAACAATGGAAACAGAATCCAATGCAATATTTTGTCAGAGATCAAATTAGAAATTACTGAACTATTTTGTTTTACTATACTTCATAATCCCTGTGTCTTCTTATTATATTTTTCTTCACCCATCTTTTTCTGATTATTTAGCCTCCACTACCTTTTTTTTAGTGATCCAACACAGTTTTTTTTTCTTTTCTGAAAGCAATTGTATTAAAGTGATTAAAATTACTTGTTACAGTTAATTAAAAGAAGTTGATTTTGTAGTGGGGTGATTCATAGAGATGGTTTTGAGTGGATGGAACAATTAAGAATTCTCAACTATGAAATCATCTTGTCTTAAGTTTTATTTATTATTTGACATATTGGTATTTATTATGATAACAGATTTAAATTATCAAATTATTTATATATATGTATATATAATTTTTTCATTTTTTAATACAAAATTGTTTATCCAATAATCTAATACTCCCATAGTAGGCCCATTAACATTTTCATAATCTATTGGACTACACCCCACCATTCTTGACCTTCATCATTGTAGACGCAAATTTATTAAAATTAGTTTTTTTTTTTTAAATTAATTTTAGTTTCTTTCTAGAATATAAAATTACTCTCTAAAAAATATTTTCCAAAAATAAGTTTAGAAAATATTTTTCATAATATAAATTTTATATTTTGAAAAATATTTTCAAAATAAATTTCAAAAAATATATTTCAAAATATAAAATTTATATTTAAAAAAGATTTTTCGGAATCTATTTTTAGAAAACATTTTTTAAAACTTATTTTTACTTAAAAAGTATTTTTCAATTTTTTTAAAAATTAATAGATGTATGTCACAAATGATGCGTGCCTCGGCTGGGTTATGACTTTAGATAAATTCTTCCTCCACCTTCATACTCTTTTCCTACACTTCGATACCACATATAGAAATACTATTTTATTCTTAATGTAAAATTACAAAACCAAGATTGTCTTTCACCACCTTCATCTCTTTGTCCGATTCAGTTCTTCACTTCAGGGTACATCTGATTAATTGTCCAACCATTCCAAGCTTTGCGTGCACACCTTGACCACCTTCATAACATCCGGTTCACTCTTTTACCTTTATAACATCCGGTTCAACTTCTACTACGTGCGTGAGAGACGAATTTGTGTTTGTGGGGTTTAAGGAGGAAGAAGAAGACAGATTTATGTTTGTTCATTTTTGCCCAAATCTTCAATTAAAGCTTCAAACAAGTTGTAGGTAAGCAATTATTGATGTTTATTAGCAATTTGTGAGTGATATTGTTGATTAGAATAGTTAATTTGTTGATTGGGTGGCTGTCGACAATGAACGGCGACGTTGATGATTTTGGAGTTTATGAACCGGATGACACCCCATCCGATTTACATTTTTTTTTTCAAAATGTAAACTGAATGCGAGTGTTATCCGGTTGTCATTTTGTTTTGCAAATGTAAACTGGATGGAACCTCATCCGGTTTATATTTTTTTTTAATTTTTTTTAAACTGATAATAATTGTGTGCACTCTGACATATATAGTCAGGACCAGAGGAGCTGGTTTCCAGCCTAAAGGCCGAAGAAGGCCTACAGCATCAACTCGTAGAGGAGATCGGGGTGCTTCATCCAGTGCTCCTCCTGTTGGTGGTGATGCTGGTGAGGTTGTAGGTTTTCCTGGAGGGACCATCTGATGTGTCTCTTTTGGTAAGTTATAATCATCATGTGGTGTTGAGATTGCAGGAGGGTCAAGTAAGATTATGTTATAACTTGTTGTGTTTATTTTATGCTTAATATGTGAATTTTTTTATATCATTTGTTGTTTTTTGTTTAGGATCGTGGAGTTCTAAAATTAGTCTCCCATGAGAGAAAAGTTAACAACTTTGGTCTTCCTCGTCTTGAGGTCTTTGCTCTGATCGTGAATTGCGGATTATTGCCTCTATACAACATTTGTTATGAGGTAGCGGACAAGGGCCTCATGTGCGGATTGTTGAAAGATGGTCTCGCAACACGCATACAAATTTGCAAACTGAATGAGGTTCACTCACTGCCCATCCGATTTGCAAACAATGTAACGTTTTGTGCACCGGAAGGGGTGGCGTCCAGTTCACACTTTACAAACCCGATGAGGTGCACCCACTGCCCATCTGGTTTGTAAAATTCAAGTATTTTATTAACCAGACGAAGTGGCATCCGATTTACAAATTACAAACCGGATGTCACCCTCACTTCCTTGCATCCAGTTAACATTTTATAAACTGGATGTGTGGTTGTCCCGTACACAAATTTCAAAAAATTACAAACCGAATGGCTTCATCCGGCTGACCTACCAGAAACTACAAAATCCACCAAAATAAAATTTTTTACCTTCCTGTCATTCCTTGTCATCGATTAACACTGCCCAAAGGTTGAAAAGTCTTCCTTACGTTCAATCACCCTCTAAACCTTCAAAAACGGCACTATGGAAGACGTATTTGAGAGAAATGGGATGGTGCTTCACTGTGTGTTTGACGTGGATAGAGACGAAGAATATTGTGTTGTTTTTTAATCAAATAACCAAGGGTCATTTTGGTCATTTCCACAGAGATACTTGAGAATTAAATTTTTTTATAGAGGTGTAGGAAGGGGATATAAAGGTGGACGAAGAATTTATCCTGACTTCATAACCTGATAGAGACTCCACATAAATGAGTCTTAAGATAGCTAATACGTGGCAATTGCTTCCTGCATCCCCTCAATTTGCTTCCTGCACCCCATCAATCATATAATATACTAAAATTGTTCTTGCTAGAAATGGAAAAGGTGAAATTGTTGCACCTGCATTTTTCAGTGACAAAGGTGGTGATGGAAGAGAAGGTTGTCTGGCAGCATTTTGAAGTAAGTGGATTTATGTTTAGGTGTTTTATTGGCTGTTGTAGGGGTGTAAAGAGATTGCTAAAATAGGTTGGAAGGGATTTCGTTATGGAAAACGAAACGTAAGAGGCTACGGGGGTGAGAAATCTTCTTATGAAAAACCTTACATAGTGATGCAGGGGTGGGAAAAATACTTACGGAAAAGCATTTTCGTAATAGGGATGAAAGTAAAAAGTGACTTACGGAGAAAGTTTTCCTAAGAGAGGGTTTCAATAATACAAAACCCTCTTACGTAAAATGTTTTCCATAATAAAAAATCCTCTTATAAAAAATATTTTTCATAATATAAAAACCTCTTATCGAAAATATTTTTCATAATATAAAACTTTCTTACGGAAAATATTTTCCATAATACAAAAACCATGAAAAAACTTTTTCATAACAAATTTCACACCTTTACAACTCTATCTCTTTCGGAAAAGATCTTTCAAAATACTATAATCTCTTTTGTCTTCCTTAACAAGACTATAAATATCTACTCACGTATTCTTATCGGTGCAGGAAGCAAATGTGAAAATACAAGAAGCAATTGCCCTAGTATGTTCAACAAACATTAGTCAAATTCATAGACCTAAATGGCAGTGGGACTTCCCACTACTTTCCCTCCATATACTTTCCCTCATATATATCTATTGGATTACATAGTCAAGAAGATAATTTATAGATTATGATAACATAATATAGTAACGAAAAATATGATGATAGGAGGAAATACGATTTCTGATATCAATCCTAAAAGAAAGTCTAAAGTTAAATATATATATATATATAAGTAAATTATATTTAATTTTATATCATATCATGACTGAAAGCAAAATATCTTTTAGAAAAAATTATAAATTCTTATATTATTGTAAATACTTCTGATATTAAACATCAGTAATATTATTATATACTCTAGTACAGGACATATGAATCATATGTTTCAAGTTTTATATAATTTATTCATTAAAACAATCATCACGTCGCAAAGTTTTAATATTAATTTTTTTTATATGAATTGAACTGTAGTTTTATTAAAACTTCTTTCAAACAATCTCATCTATTTAAAAACTTTTGAAAGTCAACTTTATATCTCCCTTTAGACCATTTAATTAAGATGAGAAGAAAAAAAAATGTAAACTCAAATAGTTTTATTTCACTTACCAAATTCAAGTTTCAATAAAAATTCCAAAGTTAAAAACTCTTTCTATCATAAAAATAGCGTAGAATAGGACAAAAATTCTAAAAATTAAAGGTTTTTATAATAAACTAAAACTGTTTATATATTTTCGTTTCCAGTTTATTTAAAATTTATTATTAAAATAATATTAAGGTGTTAATACATGAGTTAAAAAATACTTTTGGATAAAAAAACAAAGATTACCAATGAATGACTGTCAAATTTAAATTTTAAATGTGAAATGTAAATTTAAACAATTTCTACACTCGACACTACTAATCATTATAAGATATGAATTGCGATATGAAGGGGAATGAATTATATTCAGTCATATTTATTTGAAATAGATTATTAGATGAACGTCTTAAAAGAGTTAGGGTTTTATTTTTAAGGTATGCTAAAAGTGCTCCAAACTAACCTTTGAATATGTTATAAAGTTATATATAATCATAAATATAAAATATGCATGTGTAATTATAACTATAAAATAATATTATATATATATATATATATGTATGTATATAGATTAAGACATTCTAAATATCTCTTTTAATTTACCTCTTTAACCTATTAAAAAAATACTATAAACCACGAACATAATAATTTCCTCTTTCATTAACAATTATTTATAATTCATGATATTTTTTTTTAACTCGTATCAATACTCATTCTATTCTAAAAATATTGTTGTTTTAAACTCTCTTTTTTTCTTTTTAAAAAAACTATATCAATCAATATTTTTAGAATAACTATTAGTAAATATGTTTACACTTTATAACAATATTTGTTTTATTATAACATTTTATCAATTGTGTATATATTTATATCATTATTTCTCATTATAAATAATATCTATTAATAACAAATCTTTATAGAGCTCATAACTACTATTGCTCTAAAGAGGGATTATATACATTTTTAATTAGAGTATGATTATGTTTTGATTAAGTTTTTTCTTAATTTTATATTTTTTATTCGATTCTTAAATTAAAATATTTATTTTATTATAACATTTTAACAATTGTGTATATACTTATATCATTATTTGTCGTTACAAATAATATTTATTAATATTAACAATTTTTTATATGTGGAACTCATAACTACTATTGTTGTGAGTAGCAACTATAGACATTTTTAGTTAGAGTGTGATTTTTTTTAGTTAGAGTGCGATTTTTTGTTAAGTTTTTTCTTAACTTTATATTTTCATTGGATTCTTAAATAAAGATAAATGAAATGTCTTTTTAGTGTGGATTTTGCCTTTTAAGATATCTTACATGATCTCTCAAATCTTGAAATTGAAAATAAAATGTATTTTATTTTGTTTGATACTATTCCTTATAGCATTAATTTAGATTTTTTTTTTAATCGAAATCACCTCTCAAACTTTAAATTTATATAATTTCTTTATAAGTATATAAATTTGATTTGATCCTCGTACTTTTATAATAATTTTTTATATTTTAATATATTTTGTATGTGATGATATATAATTATTAAACCACTGATCGTTAGTTTAACTGGAATATTAAAATTTAGAATAATATTTAACATGAATTTTTTATTAAAAAATATTATTTAATATTTTATTTTTCTTGGTACATTGTTGACTAATTTTCTCTATTATATTTACTAATCATTAAAATAATTATTTTAAAAATTAATAAATTATAAATATAACTGTTGATAATTGGATACAAAGATTAAAAAAAGACACACTAATATTATTAATATTTAAGAATAATATGAAAACTAATGATAGTTTAACAAAAAAACAATTAACGAATTTGTTTAAAATAAAAAATATTATTTCAAATATTTATCATTAATTAAATGTTTTTCCAATTTATATATATAACTTTAAACAAAGCTTTGAGGAAAGCGCTGACAAACAACATACTTTTTAATAACAGTCCCTCCGACTTGGGTGTGACTTACATTAGTTATAATTACAAATGAATAACAATTACTCAACGATTTTCTTAGTTAATAAAAAATAAATATTATTAATTAATAATATAATGCGTTCTTTCTCGTGTAGTGATCAAATATGAATAAGAAAAAAAATGGCCAAAATAAAATACACAATCACATTAGAAAATAACTAGACGATGAGTTTCAACAATTTTTTGTGAGTAGTTTTAGAACAATACAATTGCTAACTGATTTAAGACAATAACTAAATTAACTTATTTTATATGAAGACAGATATAAATTAACGTTCGGGATAAATTTTGAAAATCTTAGCTTAGAAAATGAACTCATGGCTCTCTTCACCCTTTCAATCATAATTGTTCAAACATTATTTTCTTAATAATATTAAAAAATTTTAAAAATACATTTAATGTGTTAAAAATAAAATATTTTATTCCCTGTAATGCAGTAAGCATTTAAAATTGTAAACATATTCAGTACTCATCATAGGAAGAACATAAGAAAATTAATTTGAAGAAATTTGAAGTTATAGTTGAGATGCAATTGTGACGCACATAGTCGTTTTGCTTTTGATCGTTTCTAACGCGCTTTTACGCCGCCTCTTTGAAGGGGTCATAAGTGGTTGTCCTTTTCAGAAAAGTCGAAAATAAATCTAAATCTAATGATTTCATACTCACGTTATGAACACTTATCCAAACAACATTACGATTAGTGTCTTCTTTTTTCTTCTTCTTAATTTCATCCTATATCCATTGAATTTAACCACAAAGTGCGTTTTCACTGCACTGCGTGCTTCGTGTTTCAACAAGCTCTTCAAATCTTCTATTACTTTTGGGAGTAAATTTAACAAACAAAGGGTTGTTTGTTTGACGAAAAAATGATTAATTTAAACGCAAACTGACTAAGAAGTAGAGAATGCTGACTTTCCAAGAGAATACGCGGAAAACTCCAGCTTTTGAATTTTCATCAAGCTTTTACTTTCTGATTTAAGTAAAATTTTGGGGGAGGGAGTAACTTTATAGCTGGAAAATGCTAATCAGATTTAACAAGTTATGAAAATATTATTAATACAGCTCTCATAAAAAGATTAAAATCGAAGATAAAAATTTGTAAAAGAATTATTTGACGAAAAATGATCATTTATAATGATATAAATTGTCAAATTAAAAAAAAACTAAATCAAATTCAATTTAAGATTAACTACCATTACAATAATATTATATTGCAGTTTATCTATAAAAATATCTTTGATTCTACATATTGTAGTAAGATTTAAATTAAATTTAAGTAATGATAATTAAAAATTAGGTTAAATACTTAATCTACCGGAAGACAAGAAGTCATGCAAATTTTTAAAGTACTTTCATTCAATTAAAAAAAGTCAAATTTATGCATAAAAGCATACAACTAAAATCACTATAATTAATAATAAAAATTTTAAATCTATATTACTGTTATAATTTTGCTATCACGAGTTGATCAAATACGCTAAAAGTTTATTAAAAACACGCAATTCAAACGTTAAAATATGGAAATATTTTGATAGCAAGAAATATCTGACTTTTCTTTATCTGGGTCAGCAACAACACATAGTGCAATTCTGTCATTAGTGTGCTAAGGAAAAATATTTAATGAATACGTTCAACGACAAGTCGTAGATAAAGGCAATTATGGATATTAAAGTCAAGACTTTAAAATTCAAACGTCTTTTTGTAATCTTAAAACTAGATTTTACGTCTAGTGCAAACTATTATTCTTAAGTTATATCATTAATTATCCAGTTTGAGTTTTAGAGTTCATACAGCACATGTTTGGGGATAATCTTGACTTCAAGACATTGTTCATTGGTTACTCAACTTGTATTTGGACCAAGTGTTGCAAAATTTGAGGTTGTTGTGTGAATGGAGAAACCACATACGAAGCTGTTTTCCAATGAATGCATTTTCTCACAGTCAATGCATACAACGCAGCAAGAGCAAGTGCTAAATATTGCTTTTGAATGTGGAATGGGTTGGTACCCAACTTTTCACAAGTATCGTAGTAATTATGAATATTAATTTATGAATGTAACTATCAAACACATTCACCATAAATTAAACTCATTTAATTTAGGGTGCCTTGTCGCTTACACATGTATAAATTAAATAGACATAATATTCAGTCTGAGGAGTAACAGTTTCCGCTGGTCAAAGTCCAAGATTTCCCCTATGTAACAAATCATAAACTTTAGTTTAATCTATCTCATCCTAACTAAAATTTTGCTGAACCGTTACTTAATATATTAGATTACAGTGAGAATGATTTCACAATATGAACTTTATACGATAGAAGTGCTAGATTTGATTATATATTTAAAAATTATATTTTAAATAACGTTGAATTGGTTAATAAATTATCTGAAGGAGTTAGACTACATTTTGCGTAGCTTCTAATTCAGTTTCAGATATTAACTCAATTTTTTCCATAAAACATGTTTCTTTAATCACAAAATAATGTATCGTTGTTTGTTTTTTTAAAGTATGTGTCATCTCTAGAAAGATGTAAAAATGAAAAAAAATATATATATATTCTTTCATAAAAACATATATTTTTTAAACAAAAATATAAAAATAAACTACACATTCATCGGTTTAATCAAATTTGGATTGAATCTGATTGAACTGAGCTTTCGGAATAGATATTTATGGCACGAAATGGGGAAAACAATTTATTAGGTTTGGAGAATATATAATAGTAACTTTGGAGAATATATATAATAGTAACCTTGGCATGTGAATAGACCTTTATCTACCAGCTACTGGAACTTAATTTGGAGTTCAAAATCAATTCATTTGATGTTGTTGACATGGCATCAAATTGCAAGGCCAAATGTTATACTACTATGATCATATTCATTGAAAGCCATATTTTTATCAAATTCAAGTTTAAGCAAGAGAAAACATATGATTCCAAACTTCTTGGATAAAATAGCAATGTGTGGTGGACTAGTTTCTACGAGATTAGTATGTAGGACAAGCTCATTAAAACAATTTAAAATTGTACTTTACGTGTTTTAGTTTTAATTATTATGGTAAAACAATAATTTTGTTCTATAAAAATATAACCTAATTAAAATAAAATGAGTTTGTATATATTTCTTGAGTAGAAGTAAACTCCTATATCAAACTTTTTAGTATTTATGTAGGATTTGTTATTAATTGATAGTAAATAATTTTATTTTGACTAATTATAAATCTAAGAAAATATTAAAAGTCGGAGTCACATATAATCAATATAAAAAAATTCTATTAATATATATATATATATATATATATATATATATATATATATATATCAACCAAAATATGTTGTATTTTTGGTCAAAATATTCTGAACTCAATCTTAATCAAGTTATTTTTTATTTTAATCTTATATAAAATATTTTTAACTCAAGTATATTAAAATATCTTCACACGTTTTCAATTGAGATCTTTCAAATAAAAGATATATATACCTTGTATTTAATTAGGTCAAAATTTCAAATTTAAGGTTCATGGATTGCTTATAATCCACATAGTTGTAATGAGATTATTTTTAATGTAATCCAGATTTTTCCATAATTTACGTAAGTTAAGATGAGATGAGGTAGTCCATTTCATGAAATTTTATTATTATTATTATTATTATTATTATTATTATTATTATTATCACGATTATTATCTTTATTATATGAAGTTTATGTATCTTTATATTCATTATTATCTTTTATTATGTTCAAATACTCAAATCTCTTCATGTATATGCTACCGAGTACTCAGACTTACCCCTTTAAGTTTGCATTTCTATATTACACTAAGATAATGCAATTTTAAAATTTTAAAAAAGTGAATAATTTTGTAAGCATAGTCTTAAAAGGAGAAATAAAAAAAATTTGATAGTAAATACTGATGGTTACTTTTGATGGTAAATACACTTACTTCTAAGTGAAAAGATTGGGCGGTTATTAGTTTATATTTTTATTATTATAAAAGATAAAAGAATTTAATTAAAAAATATTGATTTTTTATAAAAAAAACTATATTATCTTTTTATCTTTTTTATATATATAATAGTGTAGATGATAAACACTGATAATTTATTTTCATTAGGATGACAACATATTTTTAAAAGAAAAACTAAAATTTACGAAATATAATATGAAACATTTTCATTATAATGCTTTTAATTAAAATCATGCACATATTTAAGTTACACACAAATAAAAAATGTTTATAAAGATAGTTTTAAACCAAAATTTGATAGAATGATATAAAAGAGGCATATCTCACAAACTACTTAAATTTTTTTATGAAATTTCTAAAATGGTGTAATTTTTTTTTATTCCTGATATGGGTTAGTAGTGCATATGAAACCGTGAAAAGAGAAGCCGATTTTAGTTGATTGAATGAAATTGTGCAATAGAGGTACCATTTTAATTAACAAATTAATTGATTAATTAAAATCGTTATTGTATTGCAGGATTTGAGGGTGATTAATTCATTCTCCCACCATTTCTCTTCTGCTTATTAGTTCATTAATAATTGAAATTGATTGTTATTAAATAATAAAAATTAATGTGAAATTAATTTGAATGGTTACCTACTGTGAAGAGAAATTATCTGTTGTGAAAAAAATGTATGTAAAAGATAGTTAAATAAAAATTGATGATTTTTATATAGTGAAAATTTAAATGATTTGAATTGGTTAGATTTTAAGACTTATTTATATTTTTCTTTCTTCTTAAAACTCTAGCTCTATTTTTTATATAAAAATAACCTTTACTGTAATTTTATAAAAATTTTCAAACTACTTCTGTTTTTTTTTTCTTTTATAAAAATTCCCAAACTTTAGATTTTTTCCTTTGTAAAACTACTTCAATTTTTTTTCTTTTATAAAAGATTCCAAACTTGTTTAGATTTTTTTTCTTCTTAAAACTAGGCTCTTTATTTTTTTTCTTTTATAAAATAATCATTATTGTAATTTAAAAATAATAATAAACATGAATGATATCATTCTTGAAAAAAAATATATATTAAAAAAATTACAACAATAATTATTTTAATAAAAGAAAAAAAATGAAAATAGTTTGGGAACTTTTATAAGATTACAGCAAAAGTTATTTTTATATGAAAAAAGAGAGTTGAAGTAGAAACTAAACAGTTTAAATAATTTAAATTTTCAACATATAAAAATCATCTTTTTAGTTAAGTGCTTTTTACATACATTTCTTTCACAATAAGTAACTATTAATTTCAATTATTAATAAATTAATTCTATTAATTTTATGTGTATATTTTATCATTCTCAACAGTAGCTATATATATATATATATATATTAAAATTGTGCTGCATAATCAAATTTACAAGTTAAAAGAACAAGTGTTCAGTTGTTTTTGTAAATTTAGTTTGAAAAGTTAATTTAAAAAATGCATTTTTTTAAATGTAGAAATAATATTAGATGTACTAAAAAAAACTAGCAAATCTATCAGATTTTACCAATAAAAAATATTATATATATATATATATA
>Ga0209489_105410_pt1 | contig 22148 bp, 14 predicted proteins | sample SiratrowhiteBW_FD_187527 | JGI IMG/M metagenome (GOLD analysis project Ga0209489, IMG submission 187527) | Root nodule microbial communities of legume samples collected from California, USA - Siratro white BW (SPAdes) (version 2) | ecosystem: Host-associated > Plants > Roots > Nodule | place...
ATATATATATATCTTCTTTTCATATCAATTATATGTAGCTTGACAAAAGAAAAAGAAATAGTTTGAGACTTTCTATACCTTCCAATCAAACTAATTTCTTCTCTATTTATAGTTCTACTCTCATTCTTCTTTCCATCTTCTTAATTATGTATTTCATTTTAATTCTGAGTTGACAAATTATCTACTGAACTTTTCCTTTGAAACGAAGTCTCCCATCAATTTATTCTCTTAAAATTAGATATATTAGTCATCACCAACTTTTCTTTTCGTCACACTAATTTCCTTGTCTTCCTAACCCGTATGTTTTACTTACATATTTTCATTACCTAGTCATTTTTATATATATCATTTTTTTATTCTTAGTTAACACTTTACATAATAAACTATACTTTTCTATTACCCTTCTCTACCTCAATTTTTCTAATAGGAACAAATTAAAGAATTTTAAATCTTTTGTTCTCAACCCAACCCTCCTCCTTTTTTGGGAGAACAAATATTTTCCTAACCATCATGTAGTTTTGTTATTTTTCTCTCCTTATCCTCGCAGCAATTTCCTTAGAATCCTTTCATACATCTACACACTTTAATAAATAATATGTAAAATAGAAGTAAGGACTATCATATAAGGTACACCCTTCTTCCAAATGAGAGTTTTTTGAATTTTCATAAAAAAATATGTATTTTCTTTTTTTTTTCAATATTTTTAGCCATATTTAGATGTCCCAATTTTTATTATATATCACTCTTTAACACTCATATTATTTTTAAACTATCATGTTCCATCTTATTGTCTATATTTTTGTCCTAATAAAACTATTTGTCATCCTCGATGACAAGTAATTTCAAATTGTATGTGCAATTTTATTGTCAAATGGATTTGAAATCAATTATTTCATTAAGAAACATAAAAGTTAAAAACATAACCCTATCATCACAAGCATATCATTACAAGAAAAAAGTTATTTAGAGACTAATTTTTAGCTATCAAATGAAATGATTGCTAATTGTGACTAAAATAGCCACTAAATTAGATTTTTATTGCTAAACAACCACAAAATAAAAGTAATGATTGAATTTAGTGACCAATTAAGTCAAGATATGATATTTAACTTTAGCTACAAAGGTTTTAGTGACCTATACAATTAAATTCTAAATTAGTCTCTAACTTATTTAGATACCAATTTAGAATCTAATGGTATAGGTCACTCAAACATTGAGAGCTAATGTTATATACCAATTATCTTAACTTAATTAGTCACTAAATTTATATTTTATAGTTATTTAGCAACTAAAATTTAATTTAATGACTATTTTGGTCATAATTAATAACCATTTCATTTGGTAACTAAAAATTAGTCTCTAAATAACTTTTTTTTCTTATAATGTATATAATACAGACAACAAACTAACTGAGATTTTCTTTTTCTTCCAAATTTTCAACTTTTATATTTCTTACGTGTTAATAAGAGTTTAAAAAAAAAGTGAATGTTGCTAGTTTTGGGAACTTAAGAAAAATCACTCAGAAGATATTTAGGAAATATATCATGAGTTAATTACATAAGAGAACCTCAGGCCACTTCCAAGTCAAAGTCTTAAAAACAATAAATGTGTGGGTTTGGATTTTTTAAATTTATATTCAATTTTAAATCAGATTATTTAAAGAATAACTCATAAAAACTGTCTGCTATATTATTCAAATAAATGTATAATAATGTTATACATTATGTTACCTTCAAATAATAATGTTTAATAATAATGTAAGGTCATAGTAACGTAGTTTAATATGACATTTGAAGTATATATAAAGTCTTGTTTAATACTTTATATTTAATAGTATAATATTTGAGTTATATTATACTATTATTTTAGTATAATAGTATTTTATTCTTATTATCTTTCTTCTATGTATTTTATTGTTGTTGTGAAATCTAATAAATATATTCATCAACTTTTTATTTTTGTTACAACTTAAGATTTTAATCTACATTAAAATTTCAATATCATAAATATGTAAAAAGTGAAAGGTAAATGAAAAACAATTAAAGAAACTATACACTATAACACCAGTAGGTCAACAATATTCTAATTACTAAAATATGTCAAATGACGGTGATCCTAGATTGAATCCATATCAAAGATTTCTTGCGGTATTGTATAATAAATATATATTTATTATTTTATGGAGTGGTGTTCACGTCTTTGTTATTTTAGTTCTATTCTGAAGACAGATAAATGTTTTCACTATTTTGACACTTGGATAGTTATTTCGCATTCAATAACATGACAATATATTAATTGAAATATATGAATGCATTAAAATAAATAAAACATAACTAAGAGAATTAAGAAAACATAGGAATAAATAAGAGAACTTATAGGGGTACTAAATAAAAAAAATGTTATCTTGCACTATTATAGAATTTTTTTTAAGCATCATTCCATCTTCCAAATGAAACAGAAAAAAAAAATAGATTAAATAAGTTTTTACTAATTTTGAAATTAGTCTTTATTGAAATTGATACCTCCAACAAAACTTCAGTGCTTTTGGTATTACGGATTTAATAAATATATAAATTTGATTTTGTTGATATTTTTATTTTATAAAAGGTATAAAACATCATAATGACAAAACGACATGCCAATAACATTGATACTGAAATCTCAACAATCATATATCTTTTACAGCATACTTATATAGAAAAAGAAAAAGAATACAAACGTATGGGAGCAACTCCAAATTCATAGAATTAAAAGATATTATATTCAGATAAAGCAAATTTAATTATAAAAAGACCTTTTGACTAATAATACAAGAGGAAACAACGCAAACCATTTTTTTTTTCATCCTAATGGATAAACTGTCTAGTAAATTGTTTTGAATTAACAGAAATTGCAACAAATAACGAAAAGAAATAAGTTTAACTCGCATTGAAACTAACATATTATATTGCTATTTTCTGTGTTTGATTTTTTTACTTTTATTTTTATGTTTGATCTCATGATTAAAAACAACTAGTAATTGCACTTAGATTGCTCAAGATACCAGAAGTCAAAATCAGTGACACATAACATCATGGGAAGATCCAAATTACTGCACTGCTAAAATTCACAGTCTCTTCAAAGGAACTTTTTAGTGCAAGAAGATACCCATATAAGACGTCCACAGCACTTTGTCTTTTTGTGTTTCATTTTTATGGCGTTTTCAATGCTTCACATAATTGTATTCAGCGACTTTGTTCTGTTTTATATTGAAAACGTTGGACACCGAAGATAGGCATTATGAATAAAAAATTAAATATATTTACTAAAAATAATTTTTTTTTTCAAAACAAAAATATAATTTTTTATTTGACAAAAGGATTTCAAAAAATAAAATTTATTTAATATAAACTAATTTTATGATAAAGAAATATTGAACTAAAACATAATATATACATATAAAAAATGTAACTAATTTTTTATATTTTTTTAACCTTCGGGTTTGGTCTTTAAAATGAAACGATAATTTTTCAACTTTTTAAATAAACATTTTAAGATTTTAAATACTACATTTAAGGTACTGAAATATTTTTTTTTCAAAACCGCTTTTAATTTTTATACGGTCAATTTCAAGCAATGAAACTGACAAAATTGCCATCAATCCAAAATTAATTATCTTAGTATTTCAAAATTACAATCAAGGCGTAAATATAAAGGTGGTAATTCATTTCACACTCAAACAATACTGTTATAATTATCCGTTAAACTATAAGTTTAATTTTAATTTCTTTTTTACCAAAAAAAATAATCGCGTAATTTTGATCATGGTGTTAAAAATTCAATCAAAATGTCCAATCAATTGGAATTCTTGTTATGTTAATAAATATTAATTTCATTATTTTTAATTCGCCATACTTAATTATTTCTATATTCATAAAGTAACATTTTGATTAGTGAAAAATTCATTATAATAGATAATAAATATAATAGTTATAGTTAAATAATATAAACGTAAAAGTTAATATTAGAGTATGATGACCGTTAGAATAATCAGTAATAATTTTTTTAATTAGTCAATTAATTAATATAATCTTAATGATACCTTAGCATATTAAACATCACAACTGTAATTTTGGTCCTGTTCTTAATATTTTATTTGAAGGGATTTGAACCCCCACCCTAGAACATCATTAAAATAGTCAAAGTATTACTTTAATATTATAAGTGAAACTTATATATATATATATATATATATATATATATATATATATATATATATATATAAATCAAATGGTACACCAAAATTGTACATATATTTGTTATTACTAAATAAATATTTAAATTATAGAAAACTTAATTATATTTAGTGATATTATTTTAGATATTAAATATAATAAGTTAACAATCATTCAATAATCTTGATATATAATCTAATAAACATATACTAATAAATGTGTAATTTTGATCTCTATAAAAATGCAATTATTCATGTAGTCTTTTAATGTACTAAAATGTTTAAAGTTTTAACAAAAATATGGATGTATCCATAATACTAACAATGTTACTTGTTTACTTAAAAAAGAATCATAACAAAGATGTTGGTGTACTCATGATATTGTTTAAGAAGCATAATGAAAATTACAGAGGGATGAAGCTATTGATAGATATGATGAGTAGATTTAAGGGTACGATTTGGTCTAAAATATGGAAAATGAAGGGGAAAACAGCTTAAAACAGGAAACATATTTGAATTTGATCCTTAAACACAAGTCAACTTCTGTTGGAAAAATCATAATCATAAAATAAAGGATTTGAACGGAAGTGGAGTTGGATTAAACGCTTGAAATTCTGTTTAGAAAACAAACTCGGGTGGCGACGGGGGCGCGTGGATGAGGTGGAAAGGAAAAGGACGTTATTTGTTTCTTCTATTTAGCCTTTCACTCCTTCACGTAACACTTAAATATTAACAAAAAAAAACGTTTCCTATTTCCAAATTTTATGTCACTCCTTGTAATGCCCCTCACATCACACCCAACTCACAAATAAATCAAATCAACTTCTCCAAATACCTCAAATTTTGGTTGTTTCATCACACCACACCGTACCAAACCAAACCCCGTTCTCATTCTTATTCCATCCCTTATTTGTAGGACGCCACACCCGTTCCAACCCAACACCACCCTTAACACCCACTTCAAAACGTCCCTACCACCCCAAAATCTCTTAAGCACTCACGCCTTCTTCCATCTTCACCCATTCTTCCGACACACTTCAAGATTCTCCAAGAAACTGCCACGGGGCTACCCACATCCCATTTTTGCGTAAAGTCTCAATCTTTCGGCCATGTCCAACAGGGTCATGCTCCGGGGGTCCAACCGCCGTCAGCCCCTGCTGCAGCGGCGGCCCTCCAAGCTCGCGACGCGCGTGGGGGAGGTCGTCGGGGGCACGGCGGCGGAGTGCGTGGCCGTGTGCTGCTGCATCCCCTGCGGCGTGGCGAATTTCCTGGTGCTGGCAATCTACAAGGTGCCGGCGGCCTTGTGCCGGCGAATGTTGAGGCAACGGCGGCACCGGAAGATTGCGAAGGAGGGGCTGCTGAAGCCCACGCGCCGCCACTGCTCGTGCGGGTGCTGCGAGGACGTTAACGGGTCGCGGATATTCCCCATGTGCGCCAACGACGCGTATGACATCAAACGCCTCCACTCGTCGGAGCCCTTCAGTGACGACGAGACACTCGCTTTGGAGAAAGAGATGTGGGACCAGTTTTACAGCACTGGCTTCTGGAGAAGCTCTTCTAACAGAGAACGCAGAGAATCCTCCCAAACGCAAACGCAAACGCAAACGCTCTCTTCCAATGTTGTTCCCCAACCGAACATCTTTGCTTGAATTCAAGTACATACACAATTTGTATGCGCAATTTTTTATTTACATTAATGAGAATGCAACTCTTCGCTTTCGGTCTCACAAGTTATTTGGTTTTTTCGACAATTCTTTTGTTTCTTTATTGCGTTCTCCAGTGGAGCTTTTCAGGTTCTGTGAAATTATGTGCCAGGTTTTCTCTGTGTACAGTATGGTGCACAAGATTTTCTGCTGCTACTTTATAATTGTTGCTTCAAATTCCTTGTTCAGCTTTTGGTGATTGAAATTTCTTTCTACTCGTTCTTCGCACAAGAACAAGAAATTTAACATTTCATTGATTGATTTCAATTTATCAGCTCATCCCTCCTCCTATTTGAAATTTAACATTTCAATTTAATCTTTTTGTGTTAGACTAAGTTGATTTTTTTTTACAGGTTAACCTGCTAAATTATCCTTGACACCTAAAATATATTATTGGATAACAGAAAAGAAATAGGGAGAAGTTTTAATAAAAAGAAATACACGTGTATCATTGTCATTATAGTTTCATGTAGGCTAGAGTTAACTAGTGATTTAAATTAACTTGAGCTGATATTATAGATGATAAATTGATTTCTAAAAATTATTGAGTTTGAATGTGTGAGAGACGAGATGAAAAAGGGTAAATTTATTGGCGAAAGACCACCACCGCGAACATGCATGTGATTTGGCCACCTCTTGTCCACCACAATAAATTTGTAACACAAAACCCCGTAACTCAAATATTTTTGTTTCCATCATCTTGCAATGAAACACGAATGACAAAGAATTTAAATGGAGAGAAACTAGAACGAAAGCTAGAAAAGGGAGACGAGAGAGTAGAATGGTACTTCACCCTTGTTTGAATTCCATTATTGCCCAGTAAATGATTTAATTATTGTGGGCCAGGAGGTTTTGATTTTACAATTAGACCTACGTACATAGCCGCATCGAAGAGTCGCATGTAGATTGTGGCACTCGTAAGTCGTAACCATGAGACACACACAAAGAAAGGCGTTGAAACATTAGATATTGTAACTTGTGAACAAAAAGTGAGTTGGAGCAATGGAGAGAATCACGAGCATGTTGCACTAATTTTATTTTTGCTTTGTTGAAGGGTGTGTGAAGGAAGTGAGACAGAGCATATAGAGAGTGGTGGAAATAATGTGTCACTATCGAATGGAAGCTAAGTAGGGTGGAGTGAGTACAGTGTGCAGAGGGTTCAGAAGCACCAAATGGGGGGTCCGTGCGTGGTGAACATCGACGTTATGCCATTTGTCTCCCTTTTAACTTGTCTCCACACATGGATACTACATTTTCTTTGTATCATTCCAAATCCACTTTCTTTCTTATCCCCTTGTTCTTCTTCATTTCACCACCCTAATTTTTCTGACACATTATTTTGGAGGGCCAAATAATAATACTAAGAATAACAAAGATAGGTGAAAGGCAGATCCTGTGGAAATGATTCAGAGATTGTTGCCATCCATGTACTTGGACATTTATTTTATGGATGGATGGATCCTAGTTCATTCATTCACAATGCTCTGAGAGATGCCAAGTACAAGGGTCCACGTACTTCTCCAAACTTAGCACTCAACATTTAATGCATCACTCTTTCATTTTATTCACTTTTCTCCACAATCTTACTTCCTCCCATCTTTTACAAATATAAAAAATTCCCAACTTTTAACTTATCTCAGGTGCTGTGCTGCAACCCCTCTCATTTCTTCACTTTTATCACAACTCCATGTAAAAAAACTTACATGAATAATATTACGTGAGAATCAGTGAGACGCAATATTTTGAAATCTTTTATTCGTAACAATGCATGGATTGTGAAGGAAGGAAAATACCAGCATGTCAATATCTCACTACTATTTATGCACGCTTTTTTTTTTTCTCTCTTACACACGCATCCGATTGCAAGCGTAGCAGCAATGCTCTGGCAAAACTCTATCTTTGTGTGAACAACACATCAAGCTTGCACAAGTGGAACCTTTTACAACCATTTATTTCTTTTCAGTGAGAAACCAATTTTAAATACAATCAAATGAATAAAGCTCTCCCACTTTCATGTTTTTAAATTAATATTTTACTCATAATTAAATAATTTAATAATAAAAATTTAAAATCTATAGGCAAAGTAGGAAATGGTATATATTTAATTGATTGGATAAAATTAATTATTTCTGTAAAATAAATTCAACCAAGTATGAACTTAATTGGTCCGATTTAGAAAAAATAACTGAGTGTCTAATTGTTATTGAGTTGTATTTTGAATGGACTAAGGAGTTTTTGTCGTATGAATATATATGAATGGATAGTTTCCAACTGCTGACGCAATTGGAATTGATATTTTAACAATTTGTGTGTGTGTCAAACTCATCCACGCAATCATAATTAATGAATTTTAAATAATTGATTGACACATGATATGTTATAATATCACTGGATAATATGATCTGCCACTACCACAAGTACAATAATCAATCAATTAAATGGGAATTGGACCGATTCAATTTGTTTCAGAATTATATTATCATATGGTCAATATTTCCAAAAGTATTTTCTAGGAACATATTAAGTGTTGGAATTTTTTATTTTTTTATTTTGCTTAATTTGGTTTTCTTAAAAGTTGTACCTCACCCGTGTGAATCTATTTAAAGATTTTTTTTTCTCATGTTAATAATTGTTTATTGGTCTTAAGGTAACATGTTTAATTAAATACATTTTTTCATAAACCCAAGTTTAGTTTATTTAATTAATTAGACATTTTAAAAGACAAAACCTAACTTTTCTTTTATTAATAGATTAGGCAATGAAAATTCTAACAGCTACTATCACCCTTACTATCTATTTGTAGCCACATATTTCAACGAAATAAAAAATCTTACGGAAGCTCTAACTGTCACGAGATTTTTGCTTCTTTATGATTTGATTTCATGCGATCATTCTAGTTCTAGAAAACTCGACGACTTAAAACATAATTTACCAAAACCAATGGCATAAAATAAATAAAAAAAACAAAAAACATAATTAACAAATGACCAAGTGGAGAATAGAAGACAACATTTCGAAAGAGAAACCACGGAAAGGGACATAGATTAATTTTTAAATAAAATAACTTAATTTTTAAAAAATATTTTAATCGAAATTAAGTTTGTAAAATTAAAATGACATTAAGTAAATTGAAATTGAGCACTAAATTAAATTTTTGTGTTGAAACGAGGGAATGAAACAACGTAAATTTTTTAATTTATTATTTACCTTTTTCCACTGGTTTGGTCGTTGTGGTCATACATAATCGTATTACGTATTTATTTATTTTGTTTTAAAAATGCAGAAATTGGTATTTTTAGTCTATTATTTATTATTTATGAGGTGACCTCTATTTTATATACACCAATATCACAGAAAAACCCATTTAAACTTTTGGCTATTTCGGTTATCAACCTTTGTCTTTCTCTTTCAACTTTTGTGCCTATTGATTCTAATTCATAATTTTATTCACGAGCAAAAAGCATAATTTAGTTGCTGAAAGAGACATGTGAGGTTTTCTCTCTCCCTGTAATGACTGTAGGTTGCCTTTTGAAGAAGATAATAAAGTTGAGAGAGGAATTATATACATGCATACATACATCATCCTCTTGAATGAAATAAAATAATTAATATTAAAAGAATAATACATTAAAATGAGCTTATAATTTATTTTATTTTAGTATTAAAATATATAATTTAATTTTAGTAGACAATGATTGTAAAAATATGTATTTCTCAACTAATAATAAACTATCTTAAATATAATAATTAAAGAATTTATTATAAAACAAACAATTTTATTTAATTAAAAATAAATAATTAAATAAAAAAATATGTATTTTCAAATGAATTCTGTCTTCTAATTTTAGAAAACATGTGATTTTTTTTCCTTCCTGAATTTATTTGATAATGATATTTTATTCTTACAACATTGATTCAAGGATTAAATTTATATAATATATGTATTAGTTTGTCTTAAGTTGTCTCAATTATATTGTAATTTAAGTGTACCAAATTATAATTTAATGGTCGTATTTGGATTGCTACATTCTTAAATATAAAAAGAAAGAGTTGTACTTTATCTAATAAATGTAATTTTTAATTTAGTGATAAATATTTCATCTAACAATTGATATCAGAAAAATGATGGATGCTCTCCATGCAATACTAAATTTACTAAGTTTATTTATTTTGAAAAAAATTTAGTTAAGGGTCAATAATTTAGTTTTTGGAAATTACTCAATCAAAATAATCTAGTGGCAAAAAGTATCCAAATTTTAGTCCTCCTGTTTCAAGAATTAAAATTATAGATATTTAGGCTGCTTCAAATAGAAAAAACATTATAGAGAACAAAACATTGGAGAAAACATACAACACGAGGATAACTTCAATAAAACTATTGCAAAAGTTTGAAAAAAAAAAAAATCTTTTACTAATCTCTTGTAATCTGGGTATGCTAATTTCTTCCTTTATCATTAAGTTTTGCTATATTTTTTAATTGTTATGATTAACAATCTATTATATACTAGTATTGATTATTTAAATCTATTTAATTGTTATCTATATTAGTGATTCAATATTTCTGTTTAGTATTTTATATGAGTGAAGAATCTCAATTTTAAACTTGAAAAGGAAAGTATAAGATAACTTATTAGTCAACATATGGGTTTGACAGATATTAAAGTGGAAGGCCCAACTTATTTTGGTATATTTTGTTGGCCCGTGTTCAGATACTCTCTAGCCTAACATTATTAAATTACAAAAGAAGCCTCGTTACTAAAGTAACTCATATTAAATATGTGCGAGGTTTGATAAAATATTAGAAACATGTTATTCCAATAATAAAATATTCAAATATTTACACATTATAAATTTTATTATACATTACATGCAATAAATATATTACATTGAATAAATATATATAATATTATTACTCAATCAATTTTAATTATAACAGACTAAAATACATATCTTTCTTAAGAAATCATATTATATATAAATGAAAATAAACAAAACATAAACATATATATATATATATATATATATATATATTTTGTCTCATTAACCTATTTTTTAAAATTATATTTTTATAACATCTGCTTTTAATAACACATGGCAATTGAAATTATTAATATTAAAATTAATTAATAAGGTAAAAACATATAGAAAGGATAAGTAGTCAGTGCATTTACAAAATGTAACATGTTCTTTAGTAATTTTTTTATTATTATTCTGGATAAATTGTTATAGATTAAAACAATAAGAATATTTAGTTGTACCGTACTGTTAAAAAGTGCAATGCGTGGAAGACAAGAGAATGTGGACATATAAAGCTGAAGAAAGTAAGGCTTTTGGTTTTCTATTGGTTGTTTCCTCTCCGATGCGGTGGGGACAACTCCCATTCCTTTAATTTCCTCATTTTTTTTCCTTATCTCTCATTTCTCTGCAACAATGGATCTCTAGCATTCACCCCTCTCCATGCCATGCCTCTTTTCCTCCATGCATTTCCAGGTATATTTTTATCCATTATTTTCCTCAATTTCTTTTATACACCCTCTTGCTTTTAAATTTTACCGTTTTTTGTTTTATTTTTATGAATAGCTGACTCAGATTTTCATCTTATTGGTAAATTAACGAATAGATCAAATGTTTGACACATGGGCATACCCATTTTTTAGATTCTGAATTAAATTCAGTCTGTAAAAAAAACTGCATTTTTTGTTACTTATGTTTTGTTTTATTTTAACATAAGTTGTTTTCTCTTGGAGTTTTTGTGGTTGGAATAATAATTGAAAGAGAGAAATGTTTGGCAAACTAGAGTAGTAATGTCATGCATTATTTCCTTGTTAGCTTCCTGGTTTACTGGGTGACTTTGGGTACAATTTGGATTTTACATTTACTTATTGAAATGAATTTTGGACAAGGAGAAAAATTTCTTTTGTGTTTGTTCACAATATCATGAATTCAAGAGCACCACTTGCACTTGCAGAGTATTGCATCTGACTCTAAGGTTACAGGGTGACATGTAGAAGGTTTTAGAGATGGAAGACAATAAAGAAAGTAAAATGATATCGGCTGCGGCCTTTGTAGAAGGGGGGATTCAGGACTCCTGTGATGATGCTTGCAGCATATGTCTTGAGGATTATTGTGCAAGTGATCCTTCAACGGTGATACCCACTTTTGTGAATTACAATTCTTGTTTCTCAAATACTTTTAAAAGCAAATACGACTTATATGAAGAATAAACTTGCTTACATGTTTTTTTTTTCTCCTGTTTCTTTTCCAGCTCACTAATTGCAAGCATGAGTTTCACCTACACTGCATTCTCGAATGGTACATAATATCCATTAATTTTTCGTATGTCTCTGTGTGAAAATTAAGACTTCTATTTGTGTATATTTTTCTCAAATCCATCTAACCCAGGTTTTACTTTCATCAATGTCCCATGTGTTAATCTCCTTCAATTTTAATTTCTATTTTGAATTTCTTCGTATGCTTAAAGTTCCTTTTCCTTCATTTTTCTACCATTTTCACACCAAGTTCAGTAAGATATATATCCTAGAACCTTCACATTTATCTTCACCTACTGGCATGGATGCTAGTACGTGTGATTAGTGATGGAGCATCTTTGGAAATCATAATTTAATTGACTTCATTGATAGTATGAATCGGAATGTTTTGGTTCTCCTGACTTTCATCAATGTTTAGGCCATTCACGCTAGTTATGGCTGGAAAACCAATTATCTGTTTTATAGTCTAGATTTGAGTGGGAGGAGGGTCTTTTAAGTGTAGAAGATATTCTTGTTACACACATGCACATATCTTAATAATTAATACACTAAAAGTTCTTGTTCTCATAAACAGAAAAAATGTGAGAATATAATTGCAATTGTTGTTACTGGCTTTTGTTTCTAGGTGTCAGAGAAGCTCCCAGTGTCCTATGTGTTGGCAATCTATTAGCTTGAAGGATCCTACTAGGTTGGTTATGAATTTGCTTGGAGGATGTGTTATCATTCTTTTGTTGACTGTATTATTAAACTGTATGCATTTTGTGGCAGTCAGGAATTGCTTGAGGCAGTAGAGCAGGAGAGGAAGTTGAGGGCTACCCCATCAAGAAATGCTACTATTTTTCGTCACCCTGCATTTAGTGATTTTGAATTGCAGCACGTTAGTTACCAGTCTGGGTGATTTTTGATTGTCTTATATCTCAAGCACATTATAGTACTTTCATATGTTTATGTTAGTATTTTCTTTTTATCATTTTGCAGTTGCGCATGAGTGTAAATGATGTTGAGCTTGAAGAGCGAATTATTCAACATTTAGCTGTTGCTGCAGCGATGAGGAGAGCAAGCCAACTTGGTCGTAGGGCAGGACAACGTTCATCAGCTCATGGTCATCCACAGTCTTTAGTGTTATCTAATCAGACTATAGCACCTGCATCGAGTCCTGATTCAGCTGCTGAAGAGGAAAATGATCAAACGAGAATTCCTAATACAAGTCCATCCACCCCAATAAAATCTGAGAGAAACGAAGCGTTGCAACGGATCCTGCACGTTCGAACTCAAGGCTCTTCTTCAGCTTCTGGATCTAGGATCATGGCTAATAGTCTCCAAAGAATTTACTGCAATGATAGGTCAATATGGCCATCTTATTTATTTGCTTAACTCATTCTCCTATCCTGATATTATGTTTTAGAATTTAGGGTTAAGGCCTAAGTCAACTCACAAAGATGACTTGTAAGACAAGGATTGCTCTTATCTTGTAAGGGCTACGTTGACCACATTTCTAGTTGTGAGATCTCTCAACACACACTTCCTCACGTCTAATACTGAACATATACGACAAATGTGGATGGCCAAACAACAACAATGCATTTGCTTAGTAATAGAGTCTCTTAACGAATCTAAGATAGGTTCTTATATGCTCTTAGAACTTAGGGCGTAACATGCAGTGATGAAATAAAACAGTAGAATAGACACTTGTACTGTCTTAGAATTTGGGTTTAGCACCCCAAAATAGGCTTATAAGATAATGATTGTTCACACCTTATAAGGATTACTTTAGTTATCATATCTTTAGCCAATATGAGATCTTAAAAATGTGTTTGTGTGGCACACCTTCTCTCTATCTTGAAAAGATAAAAAAATTTTGTTTGTATTTGTATAAAAAGGCCACCACTGAATACAATGTTTTGTCATGCCTAATTGATTTATTACATTAATTTTAAACTGTTAATTTTTGTAACAGTATTCTGGATTTCAGAGTAATATATTCTGTAAACAAAATACAATTTTATGTATATTTTCATAATAGAGTTGAGTTGAGATATGCACAATAAGCATAAGCAGGGTAGAGTAATTTGCTCAATTTATTTCTTGGGTCATCATTTGTTGCGTGGTGTAGTGAAATTATACCCTGTGCATTTATTTGCTTGCAGAGGCTCTACTACTCTCTCATCATCGGTAAACGAAGATAGAGCAGAGCCATCAGAATTCCAGTCACATTCTGATTCGCTGCGGTCCAGACTCAATGCTGTGTCTACAAGGTATGATTTTCTAAAATATAATGGATGTGCAAACTGTATTTTTCTAATCAACTTATTTGATATTAACCTATCTTGTGACCAAGATACAAAGAATCAATCTCAAAGGGCGCAAGGGGATGGAAGGAAAGGTTGTTCTGTCGTAGTTGTTCCATGTCAGAAATTGGTTCAGAAACAAGGAGGAGGGAGATGAATCCTGAGATTGCTAGTGTATCCCGATTAAAGGAATCCCTTGAATCTATTGAAAATAGTAAAGCTGTGGGTACTTCTTTGTCTAGTGATATGGAGTATTGTTCCATTGGAGAGGTGAGCAACCAGAACGATGTTGAAGCTAGCGGGGAGACCTCTTCACATGATGACAATACTCCATCTGCTTGTTTTGCCAACTCACATTTAAATTGAGCTCTTCTTTGTTTCTGTTAATGTATCTTTCCTCAGCATCTCATATTTGAAGGTAAGCTTTGATATTTGTTTAAATCTTCAAAACAGAATTAACTGATCCTACCTTCTGTATATTAACTAAAGAACTGCTTTGGTTATTATTATAAATCTCACCAATTACTAGGGGATACCTTTGTAGAAGGAGGAGCGAGTCTGCCTGGTACAAGTGGCATTAGTACTTACGAATGTGTTCAGTAGTATTGAAACTCTGGATGCCATTTTAATTTTTCCATGTAAGGAATCTAACATAAGATATATTAGTGAGGTAATAATGGGGAGTGAGGGGGTAACATGTATTTTGTTTGTGGTACAAATAAATTTTTAACACCTTTTTTAAAAACACTTTTATTAGAAATATTTTGTATGCTATGGTTATTAGATGAAGATGAAAAGAGAAAAAAATGCAAGGAAATGTGTAGTATTGCACTAAGACTCTTGGAAATATTTCATTGGGAGGAAAGAATAATATACAACTCTTGGACGTTCAAGGGCACTGTCTCTCCTTAACACCTCCCCGACAGTTGAAACTAATCCCATCTCCACTTCACAACAAGGTTTCTACAAATTTCTTCCCTCCTCCATGTTGTAAATAACCAGCCTCTTTATTAAATAGTCAGCTCATAAAACACTTGGGAAAACAAAACTCTCCCCATAAATAACTCACCTTGTCCCCAAGGTGAAAGTTTAGGAACTGCTATTGTATGGAGATTGAATAAATCTCAAGAACCCTCGCCAGTGGGTATATCATGCCAATGAATGAGGATTTCTACTTCCTGATTTATTTTTCATGGGCAATCAGGACTTATTCAGGGTGACTGGTAATTCCATGTCTTCTGTCAATGCAAAAGGTAAGAGGTTGGACTACCGAGGAAGGGGCAATTGATCTCTAACAATGACATCATATGGAACAGGTTGACTGGAGCACCTTGTTGGCAGTTGTAATTGCTAAACTTTTGCGCCAATTTATGTATTTACTTATTTCATAATTTGATAAGGGCCATAGTACCCTGATCCCAACTTCTCATACCTTTTTCTTGCCAAAGTTTTCCTTAGGTAAGGGTGTAGCTTAAGGAACACCAATGTCCTCCCTCAAACTGCACATCTCTTTTTCTTGGGTCCTTAACAAGGAGAAGTCCTGCCGTATCTCCGACCCTGTATCAACAAGGTCAAATTAGGCATTTATCTAATGAAACTTTCTACCATCACCAACTTCCACATTAAAGGGAGAGGTCTCTGGGGTCTCCAATTCCGTCTTCAATGCCAATTCAGCTGAATTGGCACCGTAATTCATAAGTCACAAATTTGAGGCATTTTTTCCTCCTAAATAATCAGAAAATCAAAAGTTGAAACTATGATAATTTTTTGTTGTGTTAATCCATATGGAACTATGATATCATCAATTCTTACCATCACAAACTTCATGCTGGGAGTAAAGTGTATATATGAAACCGTTCATTTTACTGACCGCTTGGTGCGCATTATTTTGTATTTGATCTCATAGTTTTTTAACCTCAATGGTAACTTTCTTCTAACATGACAAACTGAGGAACACAGGCCATGGAAATAGTCGTAGCACCTATGTTGGGGTTTGCAATAAAAATTACCATCAGAAAAACAGTTGTGCTTATAGCTAGAAGTTATTGTTTCTACGTATATATTTTGTGCCAAACACAGTGAAGAGTTGAACGTGTCTTATTGTGTGGTGGATGGAATTTTAAAGGACATGTACTATGCACATCAACGTGCCCATGGTAGAAAAATGTTTTGAAATTAAAGGGAATTTGTCCTGATTATTTTACCTTTTGCTTATCAACCAATCGATATATGGATGGAGGTGGCAACTAGAATACATGTTTCTGCAAACATTCCAATCTCTTCACATGCATGGTTACTTGCTGTTGCAGTGAAGAAATGTCTGAACAAATTGGTTGTTACAGTTTCTAATTATTGACATGATGGGTCAAGGAGTAACAATGTAGATTTTTTTTTTTTTTAAAAGTAGATATTCAATTTCAATTATACATTTGAAAGAATATTGTCTATATAGAATGTGAGTGTTTTTTTTTTTTAAATAGATCTTATGAAGGTAATTGTATTTGTTTTTCATATAGTCAATGAGTGCATGAAGAATCCTATCACGTTGCATGTGTTTTAATCGATTTTCTTCTAACATAATGGATTATCTAAATTAACATAATTGATTATTTAGTATATTATGATCGGTTATTGATTTTATCTAAATTAGTTTGTGTGGCTATTGATTTTATCGATCAGTATGGGATTGGTGATATACGACCAAGTCTTTTTTTTGACTCGAGTACATAATGATTACGTAAAACAATATAATTTGTGTCTGCTTTTTCGTTTACTTTCTTTGAATATAAATCCATTATGAGAAACGTGCATCTGTTTAACTAAACACATTCGAAAAATCTTTCATATTTCTACTATTTTGTTATTTTTCTTAAACAAATAATACATACACACACACAGACGTATATTTTCGTTTTCCTTTAGCAAACTAATTGTTTGAAAGATCAGAAAAGGAAGTAAGCATAATGCTTTGCACAGGAGTGATTGTTGTGAGGAGGAGAAATTTGGGAAATGAAAAGCACGTGAAAAGTAGATTCGATATAAAGAGTAATGTTAAACGAAGACGTAATTATTTTTGGTAAAATGAAAAAGTTGATGATGCAATTGGATGTGAAGGTACGTAGGAAAAGACATAGGAGAAAAATTGATATAAAAGGAAGCAGAAAGAGACGGTGGGAGGTGGATGCAGTATTATAATAGTGTAATTTGTTAGTGTGTTGCTTTAGATTTTGTGAATTTTGCAATGCAAGAAAGTTGTGAGATGTGGTGGTTCAATGTGAGGGAAGAGAGGCGGTAGAAGGGTGATTGAAGGGGAAGTGAAAAGGAAATGTGGAGGTGAAACTGTAAGTCAGAAGTGAAGATCAAAATTGACAGAAGACCCACCGGCGGACGGTGAGTCAGCGTCAGCGTTGTAGGAAGCTGAAAAGTTAAAAACGTAATGACAGAATGAGAGTCACGGTGGAAATCGAAACAGGGAGCGTAGAAATTAAATCAACTCTGAACCCAACTCAACTCTACATTCATTTTCCCCCGACACCGACACTTTGCCAGACTGCTTCCTTTATCAACCCTTTAACACACACATCACTCACAATATTCACGTTTCCCCTCACTTCCCTTTAATTACATACACCATCTCATACGTTGTATTATGTCTATTCATTAATCATTTTAGATGGAACAACAACAATAATAATTATAATTAAAAAAGTTACAGTTTACCTCAATTTGTTCAATAATTACACTAATAATAATAATAATAATAATGAAAATAGAAAGTAGTTAGTAAAAGAAAATACAGCACATGAGTTTCCGTGTGGTCCCCACAAACAGGCTGTCAAAGAATAGTATGGTGATGCTTGTGCTGTTGTGTATTCCAGAGTATTGATATGGTGCTTGATTTCACAGGTCTCATCTTTCTCACCTCAAACAACCATTAAGCAAAGGGAAAAGCATTGAAAGCAGAGAGAAAGACAGAGACTCACCAACCATACCCCACTTCCACGCCTCTTCTTCTCTCTTCTCACTCCTTCCCTCAGTATCATTTACCCACCAAAACAACCATACGCACGCCAACACACTCTCCCTCTCCCTCCACCACCGCCATGGATTCTCCTTCCATCTATGGCGTCTCCCACATCTTCACCCTCTTCATCGTCTTCCTTCTACCACTCCCTTCCCTCTCCGCATTCCCCCACAACTCTTCAACCACCCCTCAGATTAACTCCAACTCCATCCTCGTCGCGCTTCTCGATTCCCATTACACCGAACTCGCCGAGCTCGTTGAAAAAGCACTTCTTCTCCAGCAACTCGAGGAAGCCGTCGGCAACCACAACATCACCATCTTCGCGCCGCGAAACAAGGCCCTCGAACGCGACCTCGACCCTGAGTTCAAGCGCTTCCTCCTTGAGCCCCGCAATCTCCGTTCCCTCCAGACACTCCTAATGTCCCACATTCTCCCCACGCGAATCTCCTCTCGCCACTGGCCCGCCGCCGACCGCCGCCACGCCACGCTCGGAAACCACCACCACCTGCATTTCGCCACCAAGCCCTCCGGTCAGATGACCGTCGACTCCGCCGAGATCCTCCGCGCCGACGACGTCGTCCGTCCCGACGGCGTCATCCACGGCATCGAGCGTCTCATAGTTCCCCGATCCGTCCAGGAGGACTTCAACCGCCGCCGAAACCTCGCCGCCATCTCCGCCGTCCTCCCGGAGGGCGCGCCGGAGATCGATCCCCGCACCCACCGTCTCAAGAAGCCCGCCCCCGTCCCCGCCGGCGCCCCGCCCGTGCTCCCAATCTACGACGCCCTGGCCCCGGGGCCGTCCATCGCGCCGGCACCGGCTCCGGGGCCCGGAGGCCCAAAGCACCACTTCAACGGCGAGCGGCAGGTGAAGGACTTCATCCAGACGCTCTTGCATTACGGAGGGTACAACGAAATGGCCGATATTCTGGTTAACCTAACGTCTCTGGCCACCGAAATGGGAAGGCTGGTTTCGGAGGGTTACGTTCTGACCGTTTTGGCCCCAAACGACGAAGCCATGGCGAAGTTAACGACGGATCAGTTGAGCGAACCCGGCGCACCGGAGCAGATTATGTACTATCACATTGTTCCCGAGTACCAAACTGAAGAGAGTATGTACAATGCCGTTAGAAGGTTCGGTAAGGTCCGCTACGACACGCTGCGTTTACCCCACAAGGTTCTCGCTCAGGAGTCTGACGGCTCCGTTAAATTCGGTCACGGCGATTCCTCCGCCTACTTGTTCGATCCTGATATTTACACCGACGGAAGGATCTCCGTCCAGGGAATTGACGGCGTTCTTATCCCCCCGGAGGAAGAGGAAGAACGCACCCGCCGCACCACTCCACTTGTCAAGGTCGCCGCTAAACCAAGGAGAGGTATTATCTTTTTTTCTCCTTTTTTTTTAATTTATTTTAGTTTTGCTTGCTTGAGTTTATTACAATTATTATTTGTGATGTCTTTTTATCATAAGCATTAGTTGCCAGAGAATAATAGGTTATAGGTGAGTAGTGTTTGGTTGGAGTGAGTTTAGGGTAAAGGTGTTTAGCACTTTTTATTGTTAGCTAGCAATTGGGTTGGGAAGGGGATCGTGTTTATATTTATGGCATTAAGCTTTCTGGAAAGGGCACCCCGTGTGAAACCATTGTTGTGTTTTACCTTTTAAGAAGGGAGTTTTAGTGGATCGCGTGTACAGTGAGTCTTCTCTTTTTCTATCAGGTTTTGGTTCCACTTTGCACGGATCAAGTATTTTGAGTGAAGAAAGAGAGAAAATTTTTACTATGTATGAATGTGGTAGTTTTTTTGGCAGTAAGAGGAGCTTGGGCTACATTTTTGAGAAATGGTGACAAAAAGGGTTGTCTATAGTGAATGAATTTGTGTTGAGACTGAAAGTCCGTCCCTTTGTCTGGACTAGTGCATGTGATTCATTAATAAATCATATAAAAAATAATTGGGTGTGCCAAGCTGTAAGCCACATTCTACACTGTTTCCGTATTCATCTGATTATTGTACTCACCCACGCCTTTCATTTTTTTCCTTCTGTCTATTTTATTTACACTGTATAATAATTCTAGTCAACTAAGGTATTGGTTGGATTCCCTTCCTTTTTTACAATTGAATAATGGTTTGATAGGAATTTAGGGGGGTTATAAAGCTCATTTATTTCATTCACTCTTTCTTTGAATAAATAGCTTGTTTTGTTTTTATTGTTTGCATGTGAAAATGTAATGGCTATTGGTTGACTTAACATTTTATTTGACCTAAACGCATGTGACAGGGAAGTTGATGGAAATGGCCTGTAGCATGGTTGGAGCTTTCTGCCAATGAAATCGTTCTCTCAACTAATCACAAAAGTAATAAAGAGTGAATGTATGTAAACTGGATGAATGGTAAGTCTTTATTTTGCCCACCAAATCATTCATTGCTTTGGTTTGTTTTATTTGGTTGGATAAGTGTGTGTGTGTTCTGATTCACATTTTTTTGGAATGAATGTGCAGTTGTAGAGTAATGATTTGAATACAAAGGAAGCATGGGAGAGCGATTACACGGAAGATAACAAAAACAAATTTTCTGTCATTTTGTTTCATACTGTAATTACATACCATTTTTTTATTAAATTTTTATTTTATGTTGGTTCTCCGTCTCTATGCGTAAATAACCGACGCCCCTTCTTGGTTGCCTTTTTTTTTATTGTATGTACGTGAATCAAGTCATACATAATCTACTTTATTATTATCATGCCTTCAATATGATTACCATTATTATTATATTATGCCTTCCAATTTCCAACTCGTTTTCTTTGGCAGAGTTGTTGAAAGAAAAACAAGCAAGGGATGAAGTGAACTTCAGCAAGATAATATTTTTATAGAAAATAAACCCATTGAGGTGGACCTCTCAACTGAAGTATTTTTTTTTCTTCTTCTAAACAAAGAAAGTAAAAGGAATGAACCTGTGGTAAGCAAGTGGTGGGAGTGACAGGAAAGAGTATAATAATATTCAATAGAAATAAATAAACAAATGAACAATAAAACCCTTCAGTTGTTCTTTTGTTAAAAGTCCAACCTCTACCGATATAATAACAAATTTCATTCATCACTTTCATAACAAAGACAACTTAATATCATCAAGGTCCTTTTTATATAATATTAGAAAAATATTTTTTTATTTTATTTTTGAAGATAACTCTTTTAATAAAACATAAAAAAGTTCATGTGAGTCTCAAAAGAATTAATTTTTATGTTTTTTTGTTGTTTTTCTATAGTTTGTAATAGTATAAAGTGACTTAGTTTTATTATCTTTTTATCATATCAATAATATTTCTTTTCCATGAAAGACTTTTTCTCATTTTGCTATTCTCTTTAAATAAATTTATTCTCTTTATATTAATTTAGTCTTTATTTCATTTGATTTGTGATATTGTTTCACACAAAGCTAACATGTCTGATTTTACTATTCACGTTCTTATATTATATTTGTTGTCCTAAAAACTAAAAGGAAAATAGTGTCATATAACATTTTTTTATTTTTCCTTATAATAGGTTGTTCGACATGTTACTAAGATTCTTTTATTGATGGTGAAAACTATTTTAATGTGATATCAACTTTGTTGTGTACTATAGAGTTCTTTTTTTTTTTTTTTTTTTTTTTTTTTTTTTT